>ERZ1643249.434-NODE-434-length-48090-cov-73.393026_pt1 | contig 48090 bp, 40 predicted proteins | sample MGYA00579263_ERZ1643249 | MGnify/ENA primary metagenome ERZ1643249 (study PRJEB29033, sample SAMEA4952264) | chicken gut metagenome | biome: Broiler Chicken; feature: Gastrointestinal Tract; material: Caecum | place: Ireland | collected 2018 | study: Broiler...
TTGGGCACTAAAAAAAATTTTAAGGGGCCATCTAAACTTGTTAGACAGCCCCTTTTTCGTAAAGGTCAATATGTGGAGTTTACCTTAAACATAGCATAAGGTCAATATTGATTTTTCAGAATATTTCGCTCAAATTTGTACGACAATGCCCCGACTGAGTGTTGCACTAAGCAAAACATTTTTTTACCTTTGTAGGGCCACGAGAGTGGCGTACATATAGTAAAAGTGTTCGCTTTTATTCCGTGTAGGGAAATCTGGAAAATGTTATCTGATATTTGCATAAACAACATTCATTCAGCAAAATACAGTTAAAAACAACCGTTGAAAGAAACGATATAGGAACGAAAGGGGATATAGCATCGGCAATCTAAGCACCTCTCGGCACTCTTGTTTCGTGTTTCTTTTTCTTTTCGTCAGTACATTTAGGAGCGTTTTTCCTGACAATTGCATTATCCCCCTCCTATCGCTTGAATAATACTTGTTTCTTACTGACCAAAAGAAAAAGAGTTATCGAGATGCATCGCATTTGCGAAGCTAAACATTTTCCAAAAACAAAAGCGTACAGGCAATCCAATCTACCCGCCTGAATTTAGTTTACATTAGTTTAGCTTATATATAAAGCTAACTTGATTAAACCGAATCTTCATGCCTCTTATAAATATGCAAAACACTCTGCAAAAATCACCAGTCTACCGAAGACCCATTCTAAACTTTTAATCTTTACAGACGGGACGACATAAAAGAACCGAAATACAAGGGCATTCAACCCCTGTATCCCAGTTCTTTTAAAAATAAACACATAGCGAAAACTGACATTTGAACAAATTGTGGAGAATTAGCTGAATAGTGTTCATTATGCTTTTTCTATAAAAGCAGAGCCAACGAAAAGCCTGCATGAAGCCGAATCGTGTAAGAGTTCAGTTGCAAGATGGATGTCCTCTTGCAATTGTGGGACATATGAAGAATAACTGTGCTATAGGCAAAAGCATCGAAGCGCAAAGAATTAACTTTGTAGTCGATAAAATCCGTGTGGAAGGTAACCCGCGACCAAATTGAAAGACACCTATCTCCGAATTTGCCAAGAAAGTTAGGCACCACAACAGGACACAAGGTGTATTTTAACGATACAAGACCGTATGTATTATAGACATCTATATATGTCTCTTCCGTATACTTACAAGCGGAACGATATTTTCTCTAAAAGAGTTAAATCTTACATTTATCAACGGTTTCGAGTATTTCCTACGGACGAAGAAACAATGTCGCATCAATACCGTATAGGGCTACAACTGGATTGTGTTGAAGCATATTATCTCAAAAGCGCGAAACAATTTGCACATCTCGAAAAGCACTTGCTCGGGCAGAGGACAGGGCTTCTTTTCCGGAGTCGGAAAGTCCGTTCAAATCTATAGTTAAATCAACGGAAATAACGGCTCCATTAGGGATTATACAGAATCTGACATTTAGGTCATTTGGCAAGAGTCTTCCTGAACTTAATCTTCAAACATGCAGCCCGTCTCGATAAAAAGTACTAACTTTACACCTGTTAAATAATTGTGTTGATAACTTGAAATAAATTATTGAAACAAGATATAAACACTTTCACTGTCTGATAGGCTTTATTTTGCAGATAGTAGAAGTGTTTTATTTTAATGGAAGTAAAATGTTTGCTATGGGTGCGTTTAGTGAAGATAGCAGAGTAAAATTCCCCACTCTTATGCATCTCATGGGAATGGGGTATAAATACATATCTCAAAAAGGATTGTTCACTAAGTATGTGACGATTCCAAAAACGGAATCCGATACTCTTACGAACATTTTGTTACAACCGTTTTCGGAAGCCTATTTACATCTGAATCCTCTATCTACACAAGAAGATGCAGACGCTATGCTTCATCGCATTCAGAAGTCGCTCAACAACGACGATCTCGGCAGGCAGTTTTACAAAGAAATACTACTTGACACTACGAACAAAATAATCGACTTGTCTTCTCCCGCGAACTTCATTCACAACAACACATTCCAAGTGGCAACCGAAATGACTTGTGGCGATCTGTCAAGCGACAACTTTCGTCCCGACATAACCATTTTCGTCAATGGCTTGCCTTTGGCTTTTATTGAAGTGAAAAAGGAGAACAACCATGAAGGAATCGATGCTGAGCGCAACCGTATGAGAACACGGTTTGCCAATCCTTGTTTCCGCCGTTATTTGAATATCACGCAAATAATGGTATTCAGTAACGATATGGAATACGACGAACAACTGAAACAGGGAGCTTATTACGCTACTATCGGCAAAACCGATACCCTCTATAATTGCTTTCACGAGGAAGGACAAGATAGTTTCCCTATTCAGAAAAGATATAACACTGTTTCTGCCGAGGACGAGGAAATATTGCTGCGTGACAATAATGTGCCTCAATACAAAAACAATAGTGAGTACAAAACGAATTGCAAAGTCGAGACACCTACTAAGCGCATTTGTGAGAGTTTGTTCAGTTTTGAACGTTTCTATTTCTTCTTGCGCTATGGGATAGCCTATGTAGACCATCCCAATGGACTGCAAAAACACATTATGCGCTATCCGCAAGTATTCGCAACAAAATCGATTGAGCGACACCTTGATAAGGAGGAACGTAAGGGTATTATTTGGCATACCCAAGGTAGTGGAAAGACTGCGCTTGCGTATTTTAATGTCAAATATCTGACCGATTATTATTCTAGCCAAGGCATAGTCCCGCAATTCTTCTTTATTGTAGACCGTATCGATCTTTTGGAGCAGGCACAAAAAGAGTTTACCCGCAGAGGATTGAAAGTCAATCCTATTCAAAACAAAGAAGACTTTGCCAATCTGATAAAGGATGGTGTGACCACACAAAACCAAGAAGGCAAATTGGAGATAACCGTTGTCAATATCCAAAAGTTTTCCCAAGACAGCCGGGCACTCGCTAAAAATGCGTATAACGTCAAGGTGAAGCGCATTTATTTTATTGACGAAGCGCATCGTAATTACAATCCCAAAGGCTGTTTTTTGAAAAATTTGATTGCGAGCGATGAGAATGCAATCAAAATAGCATTGACGGGTACACCCATAATCGGCGAAGGATATAATACCAAAGATATTTTTGGTGATTATATCCATACATATTATTATAACGCTTCTATTGCAGATGGTTACACGCTTCGGCTCATACGCGAAGACATCGGGTCGAACTTTAAGATAACAATGAAAGAAGCCCTTAACAGCATAAGGGTAAAAAAGCAAACTGTTAAAGAAGTCGATGTCTATGCCCACGAGAACTATGTACACCCTTTACTCGACTACATAATCAATGATTTGCAGGAGTTCCGAAGCAAGTATTCCGACCCATCATTGGGCGCACTTGCCGTATGCAACAGTAAAGAACAAGCGATAATGATGTATCGGCTGTTTTTGGAAAACTATGCCGATGAATCGGAACTCGACAATTATACGGGCGAGGATGGGCAAATAATCTACCGCAGTATTTCGGCTAACGAAATTGAGGTCAAGAAGACCTCGCCTCGAAAAGGACGTTACCGCGCTGCCCTTATTCTCTATGACAGTTTCGATAAATCCACCCGTTCCAAATGGATTGACTTGTTCAAAAACGGAAGAATCGATTTATTAATCGTATTCCAAATGTTGCAAACGGGTTTTGACGCTCCGCGATTGAAGAAATTGTATCTACACCGCATGGTCAAGGAACACAATTTGCTGCAAACGCTTACGCGTGTTAATCGCCCGTATAAAGCTATGAAGTTCGGGCATGTTGTAGACTTTGCCAACATCGAGGAAGAATATAGCAAGACACATAAGGACTACCAAGAAGAACTTGAAAAAGAGGTCGGTCAAAAACACACTTCTTCTATGGATAGGCTGTTTGTTACCATTGAGGAAGCAATGAGAAATGTCGCAGACGCTAAAGTAACTTTGGCTGACTACGATTTGACCAACCCTCAAATTTTTTCTCGCCAGCTCAATTTGGTGGATGATCTTGCCACCGTCCGTTCCGTAAACAAAAGTTTGGAAATCCTGCGCAGTATGCAGAATATGCTAATCTCACAGGAAAGTCCGGAAGTGAAAAAGATTGTCGATATACCCGAAATATCAAATTTTATCAAAGCGGCGCGCAATCGCCTTGACCTTCTCTCGTATGAACAGAACTCGAATGACCGCGAAAGCGTGAAGCAACTGCTGAATGCCGCTTTGGAGAACATACACTTCTCGTTCTATAAGAAAGGTGAAGAGGAACTTGAACTTCAAGAGCAATATAGACAATCGGTGGCTCACACACGTAACCAATTGAACGCTTGCGTTGACCCCGATGATCCGGAGTATCGTTCTATCCTCGCAGACTTCCTCGCACTTTTCAAGAAGAAAGAGATGGAATCAGAAGGTGAGTTTAATATGCACGACCGTGTTCAAAACATTAACGGCATACTGAAACGCATTCGCCAAATGAACGAACGCGATGCATTGAAGGCGATCGCCTATAATGGAGACACCAAGTTCGTGCGTATCGAGAAGCGTTTGACCGAACAGGCCGACAGAGAAGAACGGGAGCATACCGAACCTCGTACCTATGCTTGGACAAAGAAGAAAGAGCAGGTGACGGCTGTCTTGCTACTCATAAAAGAAGATGTAGACGATGCTTTCTTCCATAATGAGGCGATTGTCGAGACCCCGGCTTACTTTACTAAAAACATATTAACTTACGTCACCCGCCGTTTTAAGGAGGCGCAGATTTCCACGGCGCGTCCGGCTCGTAAATATGTTAGTGACATTATTTTCAAAGAATATCAAACCATATACTGATTATGGCTATCAACACCATAAAGCAACAGACAAAAGATCTTATCGACCGTCTGAAAAGTACGACAAACAATATTGGCCTTGGTAACAGTGGAAATGAATATACGGTTATCGTAGAAACGTTTCTATACAAATTCCTCAATGATAAGTTTATCTATGAGGCAAAACGTACACTGCCCGAACTTGCCAAAGCGAAGGATGTTTATGAGGCATTGGAGCAACTGTCCGATGATGAATACGAAGAAATGTGTGATATGATGCTCGACACCATTGTATTGAAAAAAGAGCATCTGATTCCGTATCTTGCGAAACGTCAGAATGAGGATAATTTTGCGACTTTATTTGATGCGACATTGGAGGCTATCGCCGACACTAATGAGGAGATTTTCTACATTCTCAACGAGGACGAAACCCGTATCTCCATTATGAAACCGCTTTCAGAGGTGATAACAGGAGGCTCTGCCAAGAAAAACGGCTTTTGCAAATCGTTAATCGGCGACGTGGCAAGTTTCTCTTTTGAAGCAGCTTTTGCCGCAGGGTATGATTTCTTCTCCACCATCTTTGAATACCTGATCAAGGACTACAACTCCAACGGTGGCGGCAACTATGCCGAATACTATACGCCACACGCCATTGCCTCTATTATGGCTCAATTGCTCGTTGATAAGAACGAGGATGTAAAGAGTGTGACTTGTTACGACCCCTCGGCAGGGACAGGTACGCTTGTCATCGCACTTGCCCACCAAATTGGGGAACAGAACTGTACGGTTTTCACGCAGGATATTAGTGACAAGTCTTCGACCATGTTAATGCTGAATCTTATATTGAACAGCATGAGCCATTCTCTGACGCACGTCATACAAGGCAATACGCTGAAGCACCCTTATCACAAAGAGGGACACAAGCTTCGTAAGTTTGACTATATCGTCAGCAACCCGCCTTTCAAGCTCGATTTTTCCGAGTACCATTCCGATCTCAAAGCTGACCATTACCGTGGACGTTTCTTTGCGGGTATTCCCAACATACCCAATAAGGATAAGAAAAGTATGGAAATTTACCTATGCTTTTTTCAACATTTGCTTTACAGCCTGAAAGAAACAGGTAAAGGGGCTATCGTTGTGCCTACCGGATTTATTACAGCCAAGAATGGTATTGCCTTTAAAATACGCAAACACCTCGTGGATAATAAGATTCTGAAAGGTGTGGTAAGTATGCCAAGTAATGTCTTCGCTAACACAGGTACGAACGTCAGCGTGGTTTTCATTGATAAAAATAAGACAGAGAAGCCCGTGTTTATTGACGCAAGCAAACTTGGCGAAACTGTCAAAATAGGAAAGAACCAAAAGACGAATCTTCGTCCTTATGAGATCGCGCAGATTGTAGATACTTTCCGAAACAAAAAAGCGATAGACCAATTCTCGGTTACTCCGTCCTACGAAGAAGTAGCGGAAAAAGGGTATAGCTTCTCAGCCGGACAGTATTTTGATATTAAGATTGAGTATGTCGATATAACCGAAAAGGAGTTCAACAAGCGTATGGCAGGCTACGAAAAAACACTTACCGAACAATTTGCGGAAAGCCACCGGCTTGAAAAGGTGATAATGGCACAGTTGAAGACATTGAAATTTAACCAATAGTGTTATGTTGGCCGGCTTGACTCAATGGGCTACGCTATTAAGCCCTATAATTAGTGTAATTGCTATAATTGTTGCGCTAAATGTTGCTCGCAGTTCATCGAAAGATGCACAGGAACAGATTAAGGCTATTCACCACCTGCTCGATGTATTTGTGGCGGCAAATAATTTGGACATAGTAGAAGCTCAGCGAAAATACCAACAGCAACTCGTAGAATTAGATAGCCAAATTGAAGATGTGCAAATGGAAGTCGATACCGTATATCCTTTTGTAGGCGGAGCAAGAATTGACCACATCATAACCGCACAAGAAAAGGCGGAACAAAAAGCACATCTTAATCAGTTATTGGCCAAGCGCAAAGAGATTGAGGTAAATCTATCTCTGATTCAAGACTATATTAAAAAGGCAATATGGTAAATGAAGTTAACAAAATATAAATTAGGCGACATTGCTAATATAGAGATTAGCGGGGTTGATAAAAAATGCATAGCTGGGGAGTTTCCTGTTCGGCTATGTAATTTTGTCGATGTTTATCGCAATTGGGCTATCACTTCCGAAATGGCTGCAAACTTCATGGAAGCCACTGCCCGTCAAACAGAAATAAATAAATTTACAATCAAAAAAGGGCAGGTTGTTCTAACAAAAGATAGCGAGACAAGAGATGATATAGGAATATCTACTTATATAGCCGATGATTTTGATGATGTAGTATTAGGCTATCACAATGCACTAATCACGCCTAATCCCAAGTTGCTGAATGGGAAATATCTCAATGCATTGTTTCACACCGATTATGCAAAAAGATATTTTGCCTTTAATGCCTCCGGAAGCGGGCAACGATATGCTCTTTCTGGAGAAGCTCTGAATTCTTTTCCAGTTCTATTACCACCTACACTGAAGGAGCAGGAAGCAATAGGCAATTTTTTCTCTTTGATAGACCGAAAAATTTCGCTTAACCGTGCGATAAATCAGAATTTAGAGGCAATGGCAAAGCAACTCTATGATTATTGGTTTGTGCAGTTTGACTTTCCGAATGAGGAAGGCAAACCTTATAAATCAAGTGGTGGTGAAATGGTTTGGAATGAAAAGCTCAAGAGAGAGATTCCGGAAGGGTGGAATATAGCAAAACTTGAAAATTCATTTCAGGTTGTATCTGATAAAGCCAAGAAAGAGGATATACAACATTTGTTATATGCTCCTATAGAAGTATTACCAAGAAAGCAAATGAGCTTTCACGATACTGCACCTATTGAAAATGCTGTGAGTGGATTATGTAAATTTGAGAAAGGAAACATTCTTCTATCAAATCGTAGAGTATATTTCCATAAAGTATGCATTGCACCCTTTGATGGAGTTACAAGAGATACAGTAATTGTATTAAAAGCAATAAATGAAAGTACATTGGGGTTTGATTATCAAATTATAAATTCTGAGTATTTCATTTCTTATGCTACTAAGTTTTCTTATGGGTCAGAGCAACCAGTTCTTAGTTGGCAGGACGCCAAGAATTATTATTATGCAAAGCCTAATAATGAAACAGCTAAAAAATATTCAAATTGTGTAGCTCCTTTGATTAATAAAGTCCTTGAAGTTCAGAATGAACTAAGAGAACTGACTAAGCAACGAGACGAACTCTTACCACTCCTAATGAACGGTCAAGTATCGGTAAATTCTGATTTATCTGCTGATTAATACACGCTTTTCGCTCGATCTTGAGTAGTGTTTCGGCAATGCGATTTTGCTATTCAAGGGTATAGCCTGGGATTTAGTCTGTTTGCCACTTCAAAATTCGTTTTATATTGCATAATCTCTTTACCTCTGCTTGCAGATTGTATGGCAACCCTCCCGATGACGAATGTCTGTCGGGGTATTGAGCTACCCCCTCCCTGCGTTTCGTGGCAGGTGGGCAAGCCCAAACAAAAATAGCTTCGACAAATGCCTGCCATCTGAAAAAATACGAATCGCAGACAGATGTCCAACCGAATAGATATATTTTCAAACGACGATAAAAACTGAAAACGGGCTTCGATCCAAGATCAACTACTTCTAACAATTCTATTAGTAATGATATTATTAGTAACAATTATATTACTTATCTTTGCCCACGAATAATAGTTGAAGACTTATGGAGAACAAGCCTTTTATATTCGGTGTTGCGACCTCGGGTGATAACTTTACCGATCGGGAGAAAGAAACGGAACGCCTGTTGTTGAATTTCCGGCATGGTGTGAACACGGTGTTGATTTCGCCTCGTCGCTGGGGTAAAACGTCTTTGGTACAGAAAGCGTGTCGCCTGGCACAGTTCGATAAATTAGAGATCGTTTATATCGACATTTTTTCTTGTCGCAGTGACAGGGATTTTTACAATGCTTTTGCGTCCGCCATTCTTAAACAGACTTCCTCGAAGGTGGATGAATGGCTGGAGAATATCAAATTATTTCTTTCCCGTATCAGCCCCAAAATTTCAATGGGGCCGGACCCGATGACGGATTTCTCCATATCGCTCGAACTGAATTCCAAGAGCAGCGACATCGACGAAATCCTACAACTTCCCGAAAAAATAGCGCAGAAAAAAGGTTATAATATCGTCGTCTGCATCGACGAGTTCCAGCAGATCGCCGAGTTCAAGGATTCCAAAACATTCCAGAAGCGGCTGCGCTCCGTATGGCAGTTGCAGAAATCGGTCTCTTATTGTTTGTTCGGCAGCAAGAAACATTTGATGAACGAGCTGTTCGAGAAAAAGAGCCTGCCGTTTTACAAGTTCGGCGATGTTATTTATTTACAGAAGATAGGAACAGCGGACTGGATCGACTACATCTGCGGCCGTTTCGAGGCCACGGGCAAACATATCTCGAAAGAGCTGGCCGAAAAGATATGCCAAAGGGTTGATAACCATTCTTCGTATGTGCAGCAGTTGGCATGGCTGGTATGGATTCATACGGACAAAGTCGCAACGAAGCAGGATTTCGAGGAAGCGTACCAGGATATTATCGATCAGAACACGCCGCTGTTCGAGAAGCAGACCGAGAGCCTTACGACCTATCAGATGAATTTCCTGCGAGCCATTTTAGACGGGGTTCATAGTGAATTTACCACGCAGGAGGTTCTGCAAAAATATCAACTCGGTTCGTCGGCCAATGTCAGCATCGTAAAACGGGCGCTGGTCAAGAAAGAGCTTATCGAAATCGAAAAGCGTCAGGCGGTCATCCCCGATCCTGTAATGACGGTGTGGCTGAAACGGGAATTAGGGGCGTGATCCGCGTCGGAGAAAGAATGTCGGTAGCTCGCCAGCGCTTGAACGTATTCGGGGAGCAAGTATAGGTTTTGTGTCCCGTAAAACCGTCGGACAAACCGAAAAGCTGCCGGACACCGCAGTGGAAAAATATCGGCACGAAGTCCCGAACAAGGCTTTACGAAGGCAACGGATAGGAGGGAAAGAACAACACAATCCGCCTGATTTTCTTTTTCCCTCATTTCTGCCCAAAGCGATTTGTTTAGTTTTTCTTCTTATATACGCCCAACTAAACTAAACTTGAAATTCAAGCCTGTAAGGTGAATAATTCTGGCTTCTGAAACTTTACCGACAGAACCGGAAATTTATTGGGGATCAGTCGAACAAACCGTTTACCAGATTAACGGCATCGTCCTTTTTCTGATTGATGATTTTGGCGTACACCTGCGTCATCTTGACATCCGCATGGCCGAGCAGTTTCGAGGTCGTATAGAGGTCTGCACCGAGTGTCAGCATCATCGTGGCGAATGTATGCCTCGCCGTGTGGAATGTGAACCGCTTGTCGATTCCTGCCGCTTTCGCCCAAGGTTTGAGAAGCGTGTTTATCGTCGTTGGGCTAGGCAAGTCAAATACATGGTCTTCCGCTGTCTTATCTCCACGTTCAGGCATCCATTTCAAAGCTTCGGGAGAAAGCGGCAAATAGATCGGTTCTTTGGTCTTTTGCATGGATATGGCCAAACGGCATTGTCCTCTGTCTACAAACACATCTTTCCATTTCAGCCCGATAATGTCGCTTATCCGCAGTCCGCAGAAGCAGGAGAACAAATAAGCCTGTTTTACAGCCTCGTTTTTCATCGGGGTGGCAATCAGTGCTCGCACCTCTTCTATAGTCATATACGACCACTTACTCTCCGGTAAACGAATTTTATCCGAGTTGTTGATTTTGGTAAACGGATTCGTTTTGATGATTTCCGCACGCACGGCGGCGTTTAAAGCTCCGTTCAGAATACGGTAATAGGTATGGAGCGTAAAGTTCGATACACGCCTTCCTTTGGGGCGATATTGCGTTTGTAGGTAGTCGAGGTAGTCTTGACAAAAAGCCTTGTCGATTTGATCCATCGTCACCCACTCTCCAGCAAAATCTTTCAGGATTCGGATCGTTACTTTAATTTGGTTGCCATCCTTTTTGCCTCGTTTTTCCTGATTTCTTTTATAGATGTCCATCCAATTAAGCAAGTAAAATTTTTCCTTGTTTACAATCCCTGCCTCACCGCTGGTCAGTTGGATGATACGCTTCGACTTGATGGCATTGGCGGCTGCCATCGTCATTTGATTCTGATTGCGGGCATAATGATCCGTTTCGGGAATGATATACATCTTCAGATACTCGTATGTCCGTTTGCCGTCACGGTATATATCTAAATACAGGCTTTTGTTTCCGTTTGCTAAATCTTTCATCCGAAGACGGATAGGTTCTTTGACTTTTGCAGGCTTCCTCACTCGTGGCATAGTTCCTCCTCTTTTACTCGTTATTTCTGCTGCAAAACCACAAATAAAAGCCGAGCCTGAGGAACAAATAAGGAACAAAAATGCACCTAAAAAGAGCTAAGCAACAATAATCAAGCAAAACAAGTGAAGATATAAATACAAGATAAATACTCATTATACAGATTATTCATTTTCAATTAATTGGTTTTTAATTTCTTCTCCAACTCATACTATATAAATCTAATAAAAATTTCACATGACAGACACAGGGATAAAACAGCGCGCTCATTGCTTGTATGGTATGCGGTCATCATCGCCTACTATTACAGGTGTGGGGCATTGTTTTATTGGTGTCTAAGGCTTACCAGAGCCTCCCTACTCAATAAGACGACTGTTCCACACTTTTTTCATGTAAATCAGCCATATCGGAACAGGATGGCAACAAAAACCTGTGCTATGAAAAAACTAATCACTTGCGGGCTTATGTTCTTCATATTGGCCGCATCCGGTATGTATGCCGCACCGCCAACACAGGAGACCGACAAAAAAGCCCTGCGAGAACAACGTCGGGAAGAACGGAGGCAAAAGCGAGAAGAACGCAGAGAAGAGCGCCAGCAAAGAAAAAAGAGCAGAAAACCCCGCAACCCTCGGTTTCTGTACCCCCAACTAATCCTGCCCCGGAAATTATTCACGAAGAAATCGAGACTCCTCGTGAGCCAGTCATTATTCCAAAGCAAAAAGAAACGAAACCGCAATCTACTCCGATCAAAAATCAAACGCATTCTACATCTCCGAAAATCATACAATCATCCAAACAAGCCGTATCTCCAATTATACCCGCGCCTGAAGCTCCATATCCTGATACAAAATCAGAAAAAGGGAATCCAGTACTATGGCTTTTACTCATCATTGGATTATTTGTATTTCTAATTTTACGCTGGCTATTTTCACGCCGCTGCGGGAACTGCGGAAGATTCTGGGCGATGCGAGTAATTGATGAAGCATACCTCGGCCGAGTTAAAACCGAGCGAGTTAAAAACGGAACTCAATCGTATCTCGTCCACTATAACCGCATTCAGGTTACCCGCCAATGCAAATATTACGGACATCAGGACTGTTTCAACAAAACCGTAAAGGGAGATGCCGAATAACGACTATTTGTACCTAATAAACTATTAAAAAATGAAACGGATTCTTTATTTATTATTCGCTGCTTCCGCTCTATGGGGTTGTAATAGCGATTACGATGATTCGGCATTGACCGGACGCGTGGACGACCTCGAAAACAGGGTCGCAAAACTCGAAGAATTATGCAAGCAGATGAACACCTACATTTCATCCCTGCAAATCCTTGTCGATGCGCTCCAAAACAAAGACTACATTACCGGCGTGTCCCCATTACCAAGGACGGAAAAACAATTGGTTACACCATTTCCTTTACCCAAAGCGCACCGGTTACGATTTACAACGGACAGGATGGAAAAGACGGTCAGGACGGCAAACCCGGCGAAGACGGGAAAGACGGCTCTACCCCGGTTATCGGAGTAAAGCAGGATGCCGACGGAATCTATTACTGGACGCTTAACGGCGACTGGCTGACGGATGATTCCGGCAACAAGATAAAAGCAGAAGGCCGCGACGGTCAAGATGGTAAACCGGGACAGGACGGCAACGATGGGCAGGACGGAAACTCCAGCGAAGATGGCGAGGACGAGCAGGATGGCAAGCCCGGAGAGAATGGAAAAGACGGCATAACGCCTCAATTGAAAATCGAGGGCGGATACTGGTATATCTCCTATGACGGAGCATCGTGGACACAGCTCGGCAAGGCAACGGACGATAAAGGCGAGCAGGAAGGGGCGGGACAGGCCGGAGGCATCTTCAAGGATGTCGAAGAAACCGATGACAGCGTTATATTCACCTTGAATGACAACAGCACTATTACGATTCCGAAAACAACGGCATCCGAAAAATTGGATATCACATTCAGCAATACGGAATCCATCAATGTCTTGCCGGGAAAAACCTATGAAATCGAATATACGATTATCAGAGTGGATGAAACGACACGAATCGAGGTGGTAGCGCAAGACCTCTATAAGGCGTCTGTTTGACCGACAGATTACCGATCCGGGAAAATCATCGTTACAACACTATCGGACGACCTCGAAGCAAGCCGCATTTTGGTATTTGTCTCCAAAGGAACGAATACCATCATGCGCATTATCAATTTTGTCGAGAGCGTCATTATCGTTTCGACCGACACCGTGGAGATTGCCGCAGAAGGCGAAACCGTGCAGGTCGAAGTGGAAACCAATGTAACCTATACGGTGGAAATTCCGGAGGCAGATCGTGTTTGGCTGTCTATTGCAGAAACACGCGCGGCGACACATAAAGAAACTCTTACTTTTATCGCCCAAGCCAATCCGAACACGACCTATCGCTATTCAACCGTCAACCTGAAAGACGATAGCGGGCTGGTAGCACAAAGCATTCTGTTCGCGCAAAAGGCTTCGGGATATAAAACGGTTCATGTCGAAACGGCAGGAACATTGGAAAACTACATTTCCGCCGATGAAAAAGAGAAATTGATCGGACTGAAACTGACGGGTAAACTCAACACTTTCGACTACGATTTCATGCGCACCATGTCCGCATTGGAATCCGTCGATCTGGCACAAATCGACAATACGACCATTCCGGCCAGTTGCTTCAAAGAAAGTACGGTCAAAACGGTCATTCTACCGCTGAATTTGGAAGTTATACCGGACAATGCGTTCTCTAACAGTAGCATTACATCTATCGATATACCATCAACCGTTGTTTCGATTGGCAATAACGCCTTTGATAATTGCTCATTGCTGGCTGGGAACTTACTCCTACCCAATGACTTACAAAGCATAGGAAATAATGCTTTTCGCCTATGTGGGAAATTAACTGGAAATTTGCATATCCCTAACAGTGTAATAAACTTAGGCAGCTATGCCTTTAGTGATTGCAGTTTTACTACGTTAACATTAGAGAGAGGGATAACAACTATTCCCAAATATTGCTTCAAGCTCGGTAAGAGCTTTACAGGAAATCTTATCATCCCAGATCAAGTAGAAGTTATCAAAGAGCATGCCTTTTATAGCTCACCTTTAATGGATATTTGACATTAGGAAGTGGTCTACAAAGCATAGGCTTTGGGGCCTTCACTGGCGTTAATGGCACCGCCGTTTCTGGCCATTTTAATAAAATCTATTGTAAGGCAATCGAACCTCCAATACTTCAATACGATATTATGCGGTCTTGTGATTGTAAATATCTCGGAGTTCCCGTTGGAAGCAGGGATGCCTACCGCGCACAAATTATTGGGATGAATTTTCACCTATCGAAGAAGTCGAATTTTAAGCTATGGCACTAATCTATTTTGATGATAATGGGCAACGTCAAGAATTACATAGCTGCCCATGGCAAACAAATCTTGAAAATCGCCAAGAAATTGCAGACTACCTAATCAGACGTTTACAGGAAAAGAATTACTCCGCAGACACATGGTTTACTGCACAAAATTTAGTCGGCGAAAATCAAGTCGATTGGGAAAACACCGAACCATTGAATACCATAACAACACGCTATTTGAACAGAAATACTCAAAAAACCATTTTAGGTAAAATTTTGAAACGAGCATTATTCGATCTGAACGAAACTTATGAAATAAGGTATGAATTCAAAACCCTTTATCGGAAAAAAGAATAATCTCGTATACAATTCCAGTCGTGGATAAAGTCCATAGCTGTAAGTTGTTATCCAAATCTTTTCCGAATCTTTATCCCGACCGTTCTTAGTTGTCCCGACCTGCCGCAACCCGGCAGGTCGCTTTGTTAAATCCCGACAGAAGATACTGCGATGCGATTACGGCTCATGTAGTCGGGGACTCGATAAAATTTCATTAACCACCTGTTTCGAGCCAATGTATAGGGCTTAAATAAGCAAGCCGCAATGATGGTCTCCAGTCCATATCGGCTGAATCGACCTGCGTATTCACAGCCGGAATGTATTACCCAAAAACAAAATCACATGAAAAACAAAGAAGAAATCAGACACTATCTTGACACCCAATTTAGCTCATCGGAAGACGATATGGTGCAAATCGTCCGGAACGATTTCGACCGCATTTTGAATAACGCGGCATCTTGCGCCCTAATTACAGTAGAGGGCGCAATGCCCGTCTTGGCGGAGCGACTCCGCACCGAATTGGAAGCCCTGCACATCGAAGCCGACCTCGACGCGATTGTAAAAGTAAGCTATCATCCCGCATCGGAGATTAGTTTCGACGACCTATGCAGCCTCTTAACCGTCATTCACGAATTTGCCCCACAGGTTAATATCGTCTGGGGCTGCGGCACGGATGCAAAACTGGCTGAAACCGACTATTCGATTCTGTTACTGATCGGGACATCGGCAGAGTAAATTTGCAAGGCCTGCCAACACAAACTAAATAAACAACGAATACTACACTAATACATCCAAGGGGGAGTGCCCATTACGACGAATACAAAGAGGTCTATATCGAGGTGGAATATTGTTATCACATAATAGTTGCACTTGCCTTAACCCCTTATAATATTTAGGTTTGCTAATTCTTCGTGGATACAACCGAGTGTTAGTCACAAAAGGGATAGATCTATCATCTTCAGAACAAATGAGCCTACATCCTGATGTTAACACAATGGCCATCAAATGAGGATCATCAAAATTAGGATCAACTATATTAGTTTCAAAATATACTTGCTCATGATCGACCTGTTGATCCTCTATGTGAATAGCACAATTATACATATTCATCAGACTAAATATTTTCATATATTTAGATGCTTTTTTTAGCTCTTCAATATATTTTGTACCACCATATACAACTTTCCCTTTACCTGAAATTATCCATTTTAATACAGGAACAAATTCATTATGCCTTGCGGATGTTTTATTAAACACATTTGCAAAACAGTTTGTATCTATTATAATGCACATAATCAAATTTCCAATAATCGTAATTCCTCATTCATAAAGAATTCCCCAAAACTTGAAGGCAAATCATCAGGATAACGACCATTAGGCAAAATTGGAAGTGCCTGAAACATTGTTCCATTATCTGTTCGCTCAAAAAAGATAACTTGCGCTTGCGGTAAACTTTTTCTTTGTGATTTATGTAATAAATATCGAAATCTATTTATTGTATAATCACTATGAGTTTCCATCACAAACCTATTTCTATTACTTATGCAGTTATCAAAAATAAATTCGCCAAATGCCGCTTGTGCTTTAGGATGTAAGTGGACTTCAGGCTGTTGAATCGCAATAAGCTCCCCTTTAGTAATTAATAGCTCAACCAAAACAGGCATAATTTGAGAAACCCCATATCCAACATTTGTAATTTTTATTGGCATCGAATTATATGTTATATCTATTTCAAATGGAGAACCTTTTTGTTTACTGAATCGAGCAATCTTTATCGAATCAAATAAATTACTATTTTTTCCGAATTTTTCTAATGCTCTTATTATAAGGTCTGTACCATTTGATGCCTTTTGAAATAAGTTATGTAAAACAACAGGAATATGAGCGCCATCACTTGATTGATTAACAGAAAAGCTCTCATAATAACGTTGAGGTTTAGCTCGAATAGGCGCAATCCAACTAAAATTTGTAAAAAAGAAAGAGTATCTTGTATCACTCCGAATACCTAATTGACGCAATTTTTCCTCCAACAATGTGCGAACTTGATATAATGATTTGTCTTTCGAAATACTAAGCCGCTTAAATCCACTCCAGCTATCATCATTACTAATCCATTGTTCAAATGAAGTTTTTTTAAAATCTTTTATTTTATATGAAACCCCATTCTTTTTATTAATAAAATATTTAATCAACACTGTTTTGTCCCCTACAAGGTATTGCATTTCGTCCAAGACAGGCGTCCCTTTTTTATTGACATATCTAAATTTAAAATAAGAAAGAGTTTCATTCGGTTGTTCAAGCACTTCTAAACCAATGCTAAAAGACTCCAAATCATTCGAAAATTTATTAATAATTTCCTCAAAATAACCTAATTCCACTTCATTGCTATTTAAATTTCCTGACAACCAAAAGTCTGGTTGGTGTATTAAATATAACAAATTTAGAACAGCTGTTTTTCCTGAACTATTTTCACCCACAAAAAAATTAACATCAACAAGGGGCAGAAACACCCGCTTGTAGCCTTTATAATTTTCCAAAAAAAGTGTTTTTATTACCATAACTCAAGTATTTAGGTCATACAAAAATAGTAAAAAGAATGTAATATATAATATCAGTTTGAGCAGATTCTTTAACTAAAAATATTAAATAGCAACTATTTATGTACCACTTGTGTACCGCCGTCATTTTTCCGGCTATATACTGCAAAAGGAAAACTCTTGATATTCGATTGAATATCAAGAGTTTTCCATCAGTCGGGGTGACTGGATTCGAACCAGCGACCACACGCCCCCCAGAGGAGAAATTTATTTTTTCCGATAAAAGTAATTAACTTTATTTTAGTATATTTACATCACGTACAGATAATTGCGATTTTGACTTATTGTCATCTATTGCGATTTTTCTTGTACCACTTTTGTACCACCAATTATTTTGCATCGGGAAATGGCCTATTCGGTTCGCATCGTTTTACGGAAATACAAACCCAATTCAATGGGGTATCACATTCTCCAATTATGCGTCACTAAAAACAGCAGTCGCAAGCGCATCAGTCTGAAATTATACGTCGATCCGGCCTATTGGGACAATTCGGCCGAACGACTTATCATCGAACGGAATTTGAAAGGTGAAAAACAGCGGGAGGCCAATAAGAAACGCATTCAGGACAATGCCTTTCTGGACAAAGTCAAGGCCCGCGCCCGCGAGATTATCGAGAAGTTCGAGATAGACGGCATCGACTGGACGCTAAATCAATTTGAGGAAACATTTTTGAACCCCTCCAAACAGGGCAAATTCTGCGCATACCTCGAAAGTCACATCCAAACATTAAGGGATACCGGACACACGGGCAACGCCAAATGCTATTTCGAAACGCTTCGACTGCTCAAATATTACGACGGCAAACTTAATCAACGGCTATTTTCCGACATCGACCTGCGTTACGTGCGCAATTTCGATACATTCCTGCAAAAGCGGGGTTGCAAGGGCAATACCCGCAAATATTATTTCAAGGCATTGCGGGCTATATTGAATCAAGCGAAACGAGAAGGCGTCGGTTCGGAAGCGGCCTATCCTTTCGTCAAAGGCGGCTTCGAAATCGCCAAGTTAGAAGAAGCGACCGAGAAACGCTACCTCCCGCCTCAAGACTTGCAAAAACTTAAAGATACGCCCGCACAGAATCCGCAGAACGAATACGCCCGGCAACTCTTTCTTTTTTCTTACTACTGCTACGGAATGTCGTTTGTCGATATGGCCTACCTTACGACCGATCATATTCAACGGCTGGCCGACGGGAATTATATCGTTTACAAACGCAACAAAATTAAGCACCAAAAGAACGTAACTGCCATCCGAATCCACATTACGCCGGAGATTCAGGGATTGATCGAACGGCTGAAATCTGCCTCGCCAACCGTCGATAACTATTTGTTACCGATTATTACCTGTTCCGGCTATACGGGCGAGAAGCTATACAACCACATCCGAAGCCGTTACGCCAAATATCAGAAATATTTGAAATCGTTGGCCGAAGAACTCGGTATCGATTATCATTTGACCAGCTATGTAAGCCGTCATACAATGGCAATGACCTTGCAATACAATAAAATCCCGCGCGAAATCATTTCGCAGATGCTCGGCCATGCCGACCTCGAAACGACCAATACCTACCTCGACAGTTTCGACAACAAGGTAATCAACGAGGCGGCAAAAGTTTTGTAATAGGCCAACAATGGTTTAATTTTTTTTGTATATTTGCGCTATGAGCGTAAAAAACGAGTCGAAAATAAACCAATTACTGCAAGAGGTTCCGGCTGGAGCCGTGTATCTGACCTCGTGGATGAAGCAAAATAACATACCGCATTCCACCCAACACAGATACGTCGAATCCGCTTGGCTGACTCCCATAGGCACAGGTGTAATGATCCGCACGGGCGATACGCCGACGTTATACGGAGCCATATACAGCCTCAATACGCAGGCTGACAAACATCTGACAATCGGAGCCATGTCAGCATTGGAGATACACGGATATTCGCACTATCTCCCGATGGGCAGGCCGACCGTTTCGCTGTCTGCGCCACAAAAGGAGTATTTACCGCTTTGGTTCAGAAAATACGACTGGGGAGTTACGCTCCGGCTGTTTACCACCGAAATATTCAATTCCGACACCGGAATCACCACCACCCGACAAGGGGTTTTCGAGTTGCCGATCTCTACCCCGGAACGGGCGTTTATGGAGTGTCTGCACCTCGCTCCGCAATATTACGACATTACCGACCTTTATTATGTGATGGAAATGCTGTCGATACTCCCGCCAAAGAATGTACAACGACTGTTGGAGGAGTGCCGTTCCGTCAAAGTGAAGCGGCTGTTCCTCTTTATGGTCGAAAAGGCCCGTCATGCGTGGTTCGAGGCCCTTGACCTCGACCGGATAGACCTCGGCAGCGGCAAGCGGGTAATCGCCAAAGGAGGTGTTTACAATAAGAAGTACCAAATCACAATTCCGGCAGAACTGAAAAATGATTAATCAAGAGTACAAAGAGCGCGTGCGGCTGTTGCTCCGCATTATCCCGATTATATCGGCGGAAGAATGTTTTGCCGTTCACGGCGGCACGGCAATCAATCTGTTCGTGCAAAATCTGCCGCGATATTCGGTGGACATCGACTTGACTTATATTCCCGTCGAGCCACGAGAAGCAAGTCTCGCCCATATCAAAGAACGGCTGAAAGCGATAAAGGCAAAAATCGAGGCCGCGATACCGGGCATTGCGGTACGCGAAGTTCCTAACAAACTGATCTGCACCCATAACGGGCATTTCGTCAAAGTGGAGGTAAACGACGTGAAGCGAGGCATCATCGCACCGCCCGTCGAATTGCCCTTATGCGATCTCGCCCAAGAAGATTTCGGCGTATTCTGCAAAGCCCGCATCGTTCCGCTTTCGCAACTCTATGGCGGCAAGATCACGGCGGCACTCGACCGCCAGCATCCGCGCGATCTGTTCGATGTAAGCCTGATGCTCGATTATATCAAAGACTTTGACCAGATCAAACGCGGTTTCATCTTCTGCCTGCTGGGAAGCGACCGCCCGATCTTGGAGTCGCTCAACCCCAATTTCAACGACCAGCGCAACGCCCTGACCAACCAGTTCGAAGGAATGTCCTCGACGCCGTTCACCTATGAGCAGTACGAAGCGACCCGCCGCCGACTGGTCGAGTATATCAACCACCATCTGACACCGACCGACAAAACATTTTTACTCGGATTCGAGGACGGGACACCGGATTGGGACGCATCGGAATACCGGGATTTCCAGCATTATCCGTCGATTCAATGGAAGCTTCTGAACATCCGCAAACTGAAAGGAAAAAATCCACAAAAGCACGAGGACGGCATAATCAAGATACAAAATTATTTTGGATCCTAATGTACGACGACATAGTAGATTACGATGATTTTTCAGAAAGAGTAGGTTCTGAAAACGACATCCTTGACCTAATTTACGATGAAATTTGGAAGAAAACATATTGCCCTAAATGCAAAAGATTCAATACCCACAGCAGAAGCAAATACGCTTTAAAAAATATTCTTTGTCATCATTGCAGTACACAGTGGTCTGCCCTGCAAGAGACAATATTTTTCAAGACACGCATCGATTTAGTTAAATGGTGCTATGTCATTTATGCAATATCGTTTTACCCCCGAAAAGTATCTGTTAAATGGCTCATGACCGAATTGAAGATCAACTCCTATAACACGGTCTGGCATATGGCAAACAAAGTTAAAGCTGTTGCCAACCATAGCCCAAAAGACAAATGTATTTTCAGAGAATTAGAAAACATATTCCGCCGGCACAGATTTATATAGCAGGATATAAAATTCACATAACAGGATAAATTATATAAACAACACGAGAACCGCATAAAAAAAGTAAAAAAACTTCAGCCAATAGTATCTTTTTCTACACCACATCTCGAAAATTACTAATAATCAATATAATATGACTGACATTTTTCAGTCATATTTTTTTGTTTAATCCATAAAAAACGATATAAACCCTTCAAAATAAAAAATACACAAAATATTGATAATTAATATTTATAAGAAATATTTATAATAAAATCAAAATACCGTCAAAATATCCATTCGTATTAGGAGTGCATAACTTAAATTTTTAAGCTTATGCACAACAATTACTTCTCAAAATTCGGGGATGATTTTCCCATCGCAGCTCTTACTGTAAAACAGTTCAAAGAGCTTTACCTCTCTCTTAATCTCAAATTCCGACCTGCGCCGATTCGCTCCGATGTAATGTGTATCGATGAGGTAGTTAAACTCTCGGGCTATTCGAAAGCCAGTATTTATAAGTTTACGCATCGGAGACTTATCCCGTTTCATAAGCCCGCCCATGGTGGACGACGCCTTGTATTCATCCGACAGGAAGTCGAAGAATGGATGAAGCAGAATACCTGCCCCTCTATTGAACAAGAGTGTAATTACCGAATCGAAAATATAACCACTCACAGATCATGAACAACGATATTAAGAAACCACAACCTCCGAAGCAAATATTAAGGGCCGGAATATATGCTCCAGTTCCGACGTTCGAGGAAGCCTTCAAAGATTCAACAAAAACAGCGGAAACTGATATTGATACTGATGATGACCTTGACAAAAGTTATTTTCGATTCTATTATTCATATTATAATTCAATACAGACTTTATCAAAAGAAAATCAATTTTTAGCCTTTAAGGCAATTGTTGAATATGCGTTCACTAATATAAAAAATGAGGACCTCCCTAAACCTGTATTAGGAATCCTGCGAACGATTCGACCGTTCATTAAAGCACAAAAGAAAAGGCAGATTGCAGGCATGGCTGGTAAATCATTCGGGAAATTAGGCGCACCGTATGGCAAAAAGGGTGGGAGGCCGCGCAAAAAAGAGGCAAAAACAGAATAGAATTGACTCAAAACCGCATCGAAAAAATTGGCCTATAATACAAATATAGGCCAATTTACAAAAAAAATAGAAACCCCCTAAAATAAGAAATCAAACACATGAAAAATGAAAAAATAAATTATAATCAGAAAGTAAACAACGATTGTGTTGAAATCATCCCTTTCACTCAAAAGGTTTATATTTCGGCCTTCAAAAACTGCTACACACCTCAGCCTGCCGCATATGGGAAATTAATTTATTGGCTGGTAATGACGCGGTTTAAAGATAGAGTCATTGCATACAGAAAATGTAAAGACCCTCAAAAACGGCAAGCCATAAAACGCAATTTACCTGCGATCACTCCCAGCGGATTATTTAGAGGGAAACGGTGCAAGGAAAATTTATTCCGCCATAGTTGCATGGTCTGCATTGATATTGACGCAGACCCCAACAACCCACGAAGTGGAACGGAGTGGCATAAACAAATCAAAATTATTGCCGACCATTTCGACAGTTTAGTCTATGGCGGATTATCATTAAGCGGTCATGGCATTTACCTGATATTTCGTATTGCAGATCCCACCAAACATTGGGAACATCTTAACTCTCTCATGATCGAAATCGAAAACCTAACAGGATTAAAAGCAGACCGAAGTTGTATGGATGTAACTCGTCTACGAATTGTCAGCTACGATAGACAGGCCTATCTTAATACCCAAGCAAAAGCATATTCAAAAACAGTAAATAGAGAATACGAAATTTCATTGCAACAAATATATTCAGAGCGTCCCGTTTCCTCAAAAACGGTAGCCGAGCGGCATAAAACTTATGAACGAGTAATAATTCTCATCCATAAACTGAAACGCAAAAGAATAGACATCACTCGAAACTATAACGAATGGTTCGACATCGGATGCGCACTCGCCTCTGAATATGGCGTTAAGGGATTGCCGCTATTCCAAGCCGTTAGCAGTTTACATCCGAACTACGATCCGGACAAATGCGCAAAGCAATATCGGCAATGCCTGAAACACAATTATAAAAAGATTCAAATAGCAACCTTTTTTTATATTTGCCAAAAATATGGTGTAACATTCAAGTAGACCAACCATTCGACCAATGGAGCCGGAATCCTATTCACAGATTCCGGCTTCTTTTGTTATATTTATCACGTGCGTAGATAATACCCGAAAGCATGTTTGGCGAAATTTGCACAACAAGGCCCCGATGGGTGTCGTCAATTGCGAAATATTTTTTACCTTTGTCTTGTCGCGCAAGCGGCGTATATTGGTGAAAGTGTTTCGATTTAACCTCGAATAGGAATCTGGAAAATTCAATTTGCTGAGGGTAAACGACGACACTCATCACTTGTATTGGTATGCGAGATATAATCCCATACTATACAGGTGTGGGGTCTTGTGTCAGTTTATTTCAGCAAAGGTATTCCAGAACCTCTATTCGAATAAACCGGGCAGCTCCACACTTTCTTTTTGTAATCATGCCAAGTCGGGGCTGGGTGGCGCAAACACTTACCGTCATGGAGAAAATTACAGCCTACTCGATTCTCAAAGAATTAGGTAACGATGCGTTGTGCAAGTACATTTACGAGAACATCGCCGAACCTACCTTTGATTCGCACCGGATCACCAATCCTTTTCCGCAGGATTTCAGAGATTATTACGAACGTATGTTGATCGCACATGAGGACGAAGGCGACATTCGAGATAGGAATATTATTATCGCAAGGTCTATAGGTAATTATCTCGGCCATAACAGCGGAGCTTTACAGATTGAAAAGATCGGAGAAGTTGCGTCTACCAACATGAACGGAGAAGAAACACCGACTTCGCTTTGGAGGAAATATTAAAGAATCATATTCATTATAAATAAAATCAAGAACAATGAAGCACTTTATCTGTCTTTGCATCGGAATGTTAATGTACTGGAATGCGAATGCCCAGTATAATATCAAAGGCTATAATGTAGCCATAAATGACTCTTATTATGATTTCGGGACGGCATATCTAAAATCACCATTGGGAGAACAAACCAAAGGAAGGCTTAGAGTGTATTTTTATAAAAAAAGACTTCCAATGATGATGTATCAATTTTTATATAATGGAGAAATATTAACACAAGACATTGTACATTTAGACGACTCCTACATATCATCTAACATGATAACTCGTGACGGAATTTATGGAGAATATATAGTGGTTCGATGGCATCCTCATTTCGATTGGCGCTATAATGGATATTTAAAATTTGGCTTTGAGAACAGTGTGAAAGAGGCACAATACATTCCATATAACATTGAAATCTCCAGCCCCAACGGAGTCATATACGCATTGTATTCAGTAAATACAGGTGTCACAAAAATACAAGAACAAAGTACCCCTGAAAGAGCAATGAATTATTTGAAAAAAATTCATAACGAATACTTCAAGTAAAATGTAAATTATTTTAGAAATATTATATATTATGAGTTATAAACATATTATTATATTATTCATTGGAATATGGATATGTAATGACGTAAATGCTCAGTATAATGCCAAAGGCTATCAAATAGCAACCAACAATCAATATTATGACCTACCCATAACTGCTGAAGTAAATCCGGACGGAAACATCAAAACTGTTCAGACTCGTCTATTATTTGCACAAAAAGACATACACAAGCCTATTGCAGTCTTTCAAGAAGCTGGCGTATCAGGAATCTTTCTTATTGTAAGAGAAGTTTACGCAGAACCAGTATATGTTAAGGGAAAGATATCTGGCGAATCTTTGATTCTGTTATGCAACCCAGCAGGTAAAGTGGAAGAGGAATGGATGATAATATTCGGATTTAGAGATACGATCAAGGATTCAAAATATCCTATGGTCGTCAAGATAGAAAATGAGGCAGGTTATTATATGTCAATTTTCTCACAAGATAACGGAGTATGCCCGGTAAATAAATTCAACAGATCCGAACATACAATGAATCAATTAAAGGATTTTTATCGAGGATTCTATGAGGTCGAATTTTAGACATACTATTTTATGACTGCTTTAATTACCATCACAATCGTTTTGCTATTTGGCCTTTGTGTTTATATCGAAAGTAACTATCGGCACACAGCTCACAAGACCGCCCGAGAAATGAGCGAGCCTCCCAAGTCATCGAAATATTATCATTGGGGTGAAGATATCACCGTCGGTTTTTTGCTCACCATAAGCAAATGGCTATTCGTGTCAATATCAATCTCTATACTCTTTGCCTTAATAATGGGATTTAAGGACATTGAGCCCATTTTGTATGAAGATTATAAAACGCTTTGGTGGATACTTGCCGCAATAATTAGTATAGGCTTTTTGTGGTATTTTTATTTGGAGACATTGGTTAAGCGCAGCAAACAAATCAATTTCGGGAGTCAGATGCATAGTTTCGGTTTCAAATTCGCTCCTAAAAACTCCCTCATATTTATGCTGTGGATTTTATTTCTAATGATAGTTCCATATGTTACTATGAATGTTACCCATGACGCCATATGGCCATCTGACTATTCTATTTCTCCTGACCAGTACGAAAGCCGCAATACGATCATGTCACAAATTCTTCAAGAAGTGGCAAATACGAATGCGGCTGTTCGTTCTGAAATTCGATATTTTGCAGATCGTTTGTACAAAACCATGTTAACAGGCATAACATCCGCAACCGTCGTATTAGGTCTTCTAATTTTTTATCGCACCCGTAAATTGGAGAAAGACAAATAATTATTACATCCTCGTACATAATTCCGGTCGCGGATAAAGCACATAGTTGTAAGTTGTTATCCACATCTTTCTCCGAATCTTTATCCCGACCGTTCTTAGTTGTCCCGACCTGCCGCAACCCGGCAGGTCGCTTTGTTAAATCCCGACAGAAGATACTGCGATGCGATTACGGCTCATGTAGTCGGGGACTCGATAAAATTTCATTAACCACCTGTTTCGAGCCAATGTATAGGGCTTAAATAAGCAAGCCGCAATGATGGTCTCCAGTCCATATCGGCTGAATCGACCTGCGTATTCACAGCCGGAATGTATTACCCAAAAACAAAATCACATGAAAAACAAAGAAGAAATCAGACACTATCTTGACACCCAATTTAGCTCATCGGAAGACGATATGGTGCAAATCGTCCGGAACGATTTCGACCGCATTTTGAATAACGCGGCATCTTGCGCCCTAATTACGGTCGAGGGTGCAATGCCCGTCTTGGCGGAGCAACTCCGCACCGAATTGGAAGCCCAGCATATCGAAGCTTACCTCGACGTGATTGTAAAAGTAAGCTATCATCCCGCTTCGGAAATTAGTTTCGACGACCTATGCAGCCTTTTAACCGTCATTCACGAATTTGCCCCGCAGGTAAATATCGTCTGGGGCTGCGGCACGGATGCAAAACTGGCGGAAACCGACTATTCGATTCTGTTGCTGATCGGGACATCGACAGAGTAAATTTGCAAGACCTGCCAAAAACATATTGGCAGGTCGTTTTGTTTTGTCGGAACAGAAGATACTGCGATGCGATTACGGCTCATGTAGTCGGGAACTCGATAAAATTCATTATCCGCCTGTTTGGGGCGACTGTATAGGCCCAAATACAGCAACCACCCAACAACCAAATACTTAACGACTGAGATTGAAATTTTCGGATAGCGACCATTTATGTACCACTTGTGTACCACCGCCACTTTTCCGGCCATACATCACAAAAGAAAAATCCTCGATATTCTATTGAATATCAAGGATTTTTCATCAGTCGGGGTGACTGGATTCGAACCAGCGACCACACGCCCCCCAGACGTGTACTCTAACCGGACTGAGCTACGCCCCGATACCGTTTCCCTTTGCTTTGGGACTGCAAATATAGTATATTTTTGCGAAATCACACAATTCTCGCATAATTTTTTCTATTTTTGTGCGATATGAAATCGCTTCCGCCCTTCACACCGCTCTCCGCAGCCCGCATCGCCGCCGGCTGCGCAAGTCGGTTCCGCACCTCATCGCCAAGCCTTTCCGCCGCCCGCGTCGCCCATACTTCCGGCACTACCGACACCCCGAGCCTCTCCGGGACTCGCGGCACCCCCTGCCGCACGTCGGAAGCGGCGGTCCGCACCCGCACCCGCCGTCAGCCCCCCGTCCGCACGGGGCTCACGGGCCGCCTCGTCCGCACGGTCCGCGACATCCGCACCGTTTTACAGGTCGCCCGCACCGCCCGCGCCGGGCGGCCCCTCCCGTCCGCACCGGCACGGCGGACGCACGGAATATCCACCTCCGATTCATTTCGACGATGACCCGCCGGCCGCTGCTCTTCGTGCTTCTTTCGCTGCTGCTCGCGGCGCTCTTCGCCGCCGATCTGGCCGTAGGCTCGGTAGCGGTCTCGTTCGGGGATATTTGGGGCGCGCTCACCGGCGGTGCGTGCGACCCGGTATCCCGCGAGATCATCCTCAAGATCCGGCTGCTGAAAGCCTCGACGGCCCTTCTCGCCGGCATGGCGCTGGCGGCCAGCGGCCTGCAGATGCAGACCCTCTTCCGCAACCCGCTCGCAGGCCCCTACGTACTGGGCATCAGCTCGGGCGCCGGACTGGGCGTGGCGCTCTTTCTTTTGGGCGCCCCCCTGCTCGGTGTCGCGAACCACACGCTGCTCCAGTCGCTCGGCATCGCAGGGGCCGCATGGCTCGGTTCGGCCCTCGTGCTGTTCGTCATCGTGGCCGTCAGCCGCCGCATCAAGGACATCATGGTTCTCCTGATCCTCGGCATGATGTTCGGCTCGGGCATCGGCTCGGTGGTCGAGATCCTGCAATACCTCAGCGAGGAGTCGGCGCTCAAATCGTTCGTCATCTGGACCATGGGTTCGCTCGGAGACGTAACGGCCGCCCAGATGGCGCTCATCGCGCCCGTCGTCGGAGCGGGTCTGACGCTCTCCGTCGCGGCGATCAAACCCCTCAACCTGCTGCTTCTGGGCGAAAACTATGCCCGCACGATGGGTCTCGACATCGTTCGTTCGCGTCGGCTCGTCTTCCTCTCGACCGTGCTGCTCGCCGGCACCGTAACCGCCTTCTGTGGTCCGATCGGCTTCATCGGGCTGGCCGTGCCCCACCTCGCGCGCATGCTCTTCGCCAGCGCCGACCACCGCATCCTGATGCCGGCGTCGATGCTCACGGGCGCCGTGCTGCTCCTCGTCTGCGACCTCGTCGCCAAGAGCCTCGCCTTCCCGATCAACACCATCACGGCCCTCTTGGGCATCCCGGTGGTGATATTCGTCGTACTCCGCAACCGCAATCTTTTCTGATGGGCATCACACTCCGCCGCCTCACGCTGAGCTACGGCTCGCGCATCCTGCTCGACCGCGTTTCGGCCGACCTCCCCGACAGTGCGCTCACGGCGCTTCTCGGCCGCAACGGCACCGGCAAAAGCACGCTTCTGCGCGCCATCGCCGGTCTGGGTCCCTCGGCCTCGGGCTCCATTCGCCTGTGCGGGCGGGAGCTGCACGGGCTCACGCAGCGGCAACGGGCCCGGACCGTCGGTTTCGTCGCCACGGACAAGGTCCGCATCGCCAACCTCACCTGCGAGGAGGTCGTCGCACTGGGCCGTGCGCCCTACACCGACTGGATCGGCCGCCTGAGCGGCGGCGACCGCGAAATCGTGCGGCATGCGCTGCGGCTGACGGGCATGGAGTCGTTCGCCGCGAAGACGATGGACACGCTCTCCGACGGCGAATGCCAACGCATCATGATCGCCCGCGCGCTCGCCCAAGACACGCCCGTGATCCTGCTCGACGAACCCACGGCGTTTCTCGACCTACCGAACCGCTACGAGCTCTGCACCCTGCTGCGGCGTCTGGCCCGCGAGCAGCACAAGTGCATCCTCTTCTCGACGCACGAGCTCGACATCGCCCTCTCGCTCTGCGACGGCGTGGCGCTGATCGACCCGCCCGCGCTGCACCACCTGCCGACCTCCGAGATGATCCTCAGCGGCCATATCGAGCGTCTTTTCGCGGGCGGCGGCATCCGCTTTGATCCCGCGTCGCGGAGCGTCCGGCCCCTAAAAGAATAGAAGAAACGATTTTTTTCATCCATTTTTTTGTTCGGGCCGCTTTTTTGTTTACCTTTGCACCGCTAAAGTAACCCCGCCGAGGAGGGGAAATAGCGGTAAAGGCCCGTTCGTCTATCGGTTAGGACGCAAGATTTTCATTCTTGAAAGAGGAGTTCGACTCTCCTACGGGCTACTCGAACGGCGTTTCCGCCGACGCGGAAATGACGGACGGGCGAACGATGCGAGGAGCGGGCTCACGCCTATCCGCAAACAGCCGAGGCTGTACGAAGAATAAGGAGCCGGAGAGGGGGAGGGCCGGAATCCATCGGATTCCGCCACGCCCGGGACCGGCAAAAATGCGACGGAGCGGAGGAAGTCCTCCGACCCGCGAAAAAAGAAACGGAAAAAGTAAAAATATAAAGTTCAAAAGTTATGGCAAACCATAAGTCGTCGAAAAAACGCATCCGCCAGACAGCAACCAAGCGTGCGCACAACCGCCTTTACCACAAGACGGCCCGCAACGCCGTGAAGGCCCTGCGCAATACCACCGAGAAGAGCGCCGCCGAGGCTCTGCTTCCGAAGGTAACCGCTATGCTGGACAAGCTCGCAAAGCACAACATCGTCCACAAGAACAAGGCGGCCAACCTGAAGAGCGCCTTGCAGCTCCATGTGAACGCTCTGTAATAGAACCGGTTTACCGATCCGAGAGATCCCGGCTTCCCCGATCGGGGAAGCCGGATATTTTTTGCGCCCCTCCCGCGATTCTCCGGTGTTTCTCTTGTCCCCCATCGGTTGCATCGGTACAGGCGGCGGGGACGAACACCGGAACAGACGCCGGAACAGATGACCGGAACAGATGACCGGATAAGTAGTCGGACAAGTGCCCGAGACAAGTGGCCGGGACAAACACCAGAACAAATGCCGGAACAGACGCCGGGACAAATGGTCGGGACAAACACCAGAACAGACACCGGCACAAATACCGAAACAAATGCCGGAACAAACACCAGCACAAATGCCAGAACAGACACCGGCACAAATACCGGAACAAATGACCGGACAAGTGGCCGGAACAGACACCGGCACATGCAGCAGACCGCCAGCATCGCCCGACACGATGTCGGCGGCGCGGGCAGAAGGGCCGCTCGCTGCCGGGGTGCGGACGGTCTGTCGCGCACCCGAGGCGTGTGCAGGCCACCGAAGCCGTCATGCTGCCAAACGTCTGCGACAGGTAAGAAAAGTGGCACCGAGCCCTGTTCCCGAAGCGCCGCGCAAAGACCACCGTGAAGACCGCCTCCCGACCGTGCGTTGCGGCACCGCCCCTTCCCCGGGAGCACCGCAACGCGAGAACGGAAGCCGAAGACGAATCTCCGCGCTCCGCCCGGAGCGTACATATGATCCCGCCGCCGAGACTGCACGACAAACCTACATGACAAAAGTGCATGATAAGACTGTCCTGTGAGACTGCACGACAAGACCGCACGATGAAAGATACGATCCTCGAAACCGACCGGCTGCTCCTCCGCGAACTCCGCGACAGCGATTTCGCAGCCTTGCGGCGCATGCTGCAAGACCCCGCCGTGATGTATGCCTACGAAGGCCCCCTCTCCGACCGCGAAGCGACCGAGTGGTTCGAACGTCAGAAAATGCGCTATGCGCAAGACGGATTCGGGCTCTGGGCCGCGATCCGCAAGTCGGACGACACGTTCGTCGGCCAGTGCGGCATCACGATGCAGCCCTACCGCGAACGGCGCGTGCCGGAGATCGGCTACCTGCTGTGCCGCAACTGCTGGCACGCGGGCTATGCGACCGAAGCCGCCGCGGCCTGCAAGCGCCTCGCGTTCGGACCGCTCGGCATGGAGCGCATCTATTCGTTCGTCCGCGACAGCAACGTCGCCTCGCAGCGGGTGGCGCTGCGCAACGGAATGCGGCGGACGGACACCGTCGTAAAACGCTTTCGCGGAGTCGACATGCCCCACTTCGTCTTCTGCGCGGAGCGCGCCGGCCGCGAACGGCAGCCGGAGGCCGTCCGCCTGCCGTCGCCGCATCCGCCCGGCGCCGTTCCGCCCGACAAATAGAAATTCAAGCCGCTTTTTTTGGCCGTCCGGACGAAAAGCCGTATATTTGTGCGCCCGTGCGATGTCCGCATCGGGCAACGAATTTATTATTAACCATTTAACGAGCGATTGAATCGCACATTCATTTCCGCTATGGAAGAAAACAACAAAGCAGTCGCCAACGAGAGCTTCGACTGGAACGCATTCGAGAACGATCTGGGCGTGTACGACCAACCCAAGGAGGAGATTGCCGCCGCCTACGACAAGACGTTGTCGAACGTAGCCGTCGGCGAGGTGGTCGAGGGCACCGTCATGCACATCAACAAACGCGAAGTGGTCGTGAACATCGGCTACAAGAGCGAGGGCATCATCCCCGTGTCGGAGTTCCGCTACAATCCCGATCTGAAGGTCGGCGACAAGGTCGAGGTCTACGTCGAGTCGGCCGAGGACAAGAGCGGCCAGCTCGCGCTGTCGCACAAGAAGGCCCGCCAGCTCAAGTCGTGGGACCGCGTCAACGAGGCGCTCGAAAAGGACGAGATCATCAAGGGATACATCAAGTGCCGCACGAAGGGCGGCATGATCGTCGACGTCTTCGGCATCGAGGCGTTCCTGCCCGGCTCGCAGATCGACGTGAAACCCATCCGCGACTACGACGTATACGTCGACAAGACCATGGAGTTCAAGGTGGTGAAGATCAATCAGGAGTTCCGCAACGTGGTCGTGTCGCACAAGGCGCTCATCGAGGCCGAGCTCGAAGCCCAGAAGCAGGTCATCATGTCCAAGCTGGAGAAGGGCCAGATCCTCGAAGGCACCGTCAAGAACATCACCTCGTACGGCGTATTCGTCGATCTGGGCGGCGTCGACGGTCTGATCCACATCACGGACCTGTCGTGGGGCCGCGTAAGCCACCCCGAGGAGGTCGTGCAGCTCGACCAGAAGATCCGCGTCGTGATCCTCGACTTCGACGATGCCAAGAAGCGCATCGCTCTGGGTCTCAAGCAGCTCGAACCCCATCCGTGGGAGGCGCTCGACGCTTCGCTCAAGGTGGGCGACCATGTGAAGGGCCGCGTCGTCGTGATGGCCGACTACGGTGCGTTCGTCGAGATCGCCCCCGGCGTGGAGGGTCTGATCCACGTATCGGAGATGTCGTGGAGCCAGCACCTGCGCTCGGCTCAGGACTTCCTGAAAGTGGGCGACGAAGTCGAGGCCGTCATCCTGACGCTCGACCGCGAGGAGCGCAAGATGTCGCTGGGCATCAAGCAGCTCACGCCCGATCCGTGGGAGAACATCGAGACCAAATACCCCGTCGGCACGCGCTGCACGGCCAAGGTGCGCAACTTCACGAACTTCGGCGTATTCGTCGAAATCGAGGAGGGCATCGACGGTCTGATCCATATCTCGGACCTCAGCTGGACCAAGAAGGTGAAGCATCCGGGCGAGTTCACGCAGGTAGGCGCCGACATCGAGGTGGTGGTGCTCGAAATCGACAAGGACAACCGCCGTCTGAGCCTCGGCCACAAGCAGCTCGAAGAGAATCCTTGGAACGCCATCGAGGGGCAGTTCGCTCCGGACAGCGTACACGAAGGCACCATTACGGAGCTCACGGAGAAGGGTGCCGTGGTATCGCTGGGCGAAAACATCGAAGGATACGCCCCGGCGCGTCACCTCGTCAAGGAGGACGGCACGACCGCCAAGGCCGGCGAGAAGCTGCCCTTCAAAGTGCTCGAATTCTCGAAAGCCACCAAGCGCATCACGCTCTCGCACACCCGTCTGTTCGAGGAGGCCAAGAAGGCCGAATACGCAGCCGAGAAGGCCGAGAAACGCGCAGCGGCCGACGCTACGAAGTCTACCGTGAAGAAGATCAACGCTTCGGTCGAAAAGACCACGCTGGGCGACATCGCCGGTCTGGCCGCCCTGAAAGCCGCCATGGAGAAGGAGGAGAAGTAATTCCGCTCTTCCTGCGAAACGATCCGCAAAGAGGCTGTCCGAAACTTGTCGGACAGCCTCTTTCTGCATTCGCACCGCCTTCGCCCCCGGAGAGGCTAATTCTCAAAGCGTTGAAACCTCATCAGCCCCCTCCTCTTCCTCATTCGTACCGGTTCCCGGGGGAGAACTCCGACAGGAAACTCTCCGAACAGGAAACCCTCCGAAAGGAACGGAAAAACGGGACGGCCTCTCCTGTTTATCCGTCCGTATATTCTAAAATGTTCGTCGACAAACGTTCGGGTTCCGAAAGAATCGGCCCTCCTCTTCGCCGGCAAGGCTCCCGGCACCCGAACCGGAGTGCACCTCACGGAATCCCCGTAACCGGAATGCAGATGCGAAAGCGTAACGCGGAAACAGATGCAGAATGCAGAATCGGAACGCGGAATCGGAATGCGGAATCGAAACGCGGAATCGGAACGCGGAATCGGAACGCGGAATCGGAACGCGGAATCGGAACACGGAATCGAAACGCAGAATCGGAACGCGGAATCGGAACGCGGAATCGGAACGCGGAATCGGAACGCGGAAACAGATGCAGAATCAAATGCGGAATCAGAACGCAGAATCGAAACGCGGAATCGAAACGCGGAATCGAAACGCGGAATCGGATGCCGCCATTTCGTACGAAAGCCCGTGGGTAAATGCCGACGGGCCCCCTCCCCCGAGAGGCAAGGGCCTGCCACATCAAAGCAGCCCGCCGGATACCCCGCCCCGACAACCGTCCGACCGCCCGGTACGCGGCATGTCATCCGCAGCGGACGTGCGGAGAAACGCGCGAAGCGGAACAGGACCGCCGCTCCCCGCCCGGACCATCCGCGCGGCTGCGCACAGCCGCACTCAGTGGACCCTGCTCGCCGGCGGATCCTCATGCGTGAGGTAGGAACGCAGCACGAGCCCCACGCCCACGAAGATCACGAGGGCGAAACAGACCGTGTCGACATGCAACCGGTCGAGCCCCATCCAGACGGAAATGATGATTGCCAGCACGGGCTGGAGATAGGTGTAGATACTCGTTACGACGGGCTGCACGAACTTGAGGGCGAAATTGAGCAGCAGATTCGGCACGTAGGTCGGGGCGATCAACACGAAAAATACCGAGAAGAGCACCTTGCCGCTCGATGCGATGAGCGCGTAATCCGTATGAACGATGTCCCGGATGCCGAAAGGGAGCATCACGACGGCCGCCGTGCAATAGACCCACCGGAGCATCGTCGTGATGTCGTACTTGGCCACCAGCTTCTTGAACCAGACCATATAGAGCGAAGTAACGCACGCACAGAGGAAAATCATGATATTGCCCCAAAGATGCGAGTGGACATGCGCCGACGATGCGCCTGTGAGCACCACGGCCACGGCGCCGGCCATGCCCAGTACGAGCCCCGCGACCTTGAGCCGCGTGAATCGGTCGATGCCGAGCACGACGGAGAGCAGCAGGACGAGCAGCGGGACGATGGTGTCGATGATCGAACCGTCGATCGGCGAGGTCATCGACAGACCGTACATGATGAAGACCTTGCGGGCCACGCCGATCAGCAGTCCGGCGCCGATCAGCTTCGGGATGTCGCGTCTCTCGACCTTTTGGGCCTTCTGCCAGAGGAGAGGGACGAGCGAAAGGAGAGCCGTAACGACCAGCGAAGCCGCGATCATGGCGATCGGCTCGATATAGCGGGGAAGCACGAGGTTATAGAACGGATAGTCCATCGCCCAAATGACGTTGCAGACAAGCAGGGCGATATGCGGAACGAATCGGGATCGGACGGCACTCATGTATTCGACTTTCCGAGCGGAAAAACAAAAACAGTGCCCGAAGAAGTCCGGGGATGCGGGTGAAGGAATCGGAAATTACGTTTCGCCAAACCGAGTGCTGAGACGAAATCGGGTTCGGACACTCCCGGAGCCGGAAAGAGACGAAAGAAATTCAAACGTTTCGCCAACCCGAGCGCCGAGACGAAATCGGGTTCGGACACTCCCGGAGCCGGAAAGGGACGAAAAGGATTCAACCGTTTCGCCAAGCCGAGCGCCGAGACGAAATCGTTTTCGGACACTCCCGGAGCCGGAAAGGGACGAAAGGGATCAAAGGAATCTCTGCGGACACAGCTCACGATTCTGCCGTCTCCGCTCGCTTCTGCGTCCGTCCCGCTTTCGCTCCCGCCGGGGCGCATCGACCCGCAGCCGACCGCTGCGAGGGAGGGGCGGGCCGGCGACCGACAGGGCCTTCTCGCAACCTCCTCAGTCTAAGGACAAAGCGCATCGAAAAAACAGCAAGGAGCTGTCTACCGAGTCTGATTTCAACGATTTCACGGGAGTGTCTGACAAGTTTTTTTAACCCTCCGAAAATTGCGCATTCGGAAAAGTTCCCGAATAGCCGTACGAATAAAAAAAGGGATGTCTAAAACGTGTTAGACAGCCCCATGATTTCCGATTTTCGGGACTTGTTAGACAGTCCCCTTGTGTTAGACAGCCCCCTTGCCGTTCATCGCAACTCCGGATTACTCCGCGGCGACTACGCTGAATTTGATCGTAGCCTTCACGTCGCGATGCAACTTGGCGACGGCCTCGTACTCGCCCACGGTCTTGATGCCCTCGACGACGATCGCCTTGCGGTCGAGCTCCACGCCCTTGGCGGCCAGCGCCTCCGCCAGATCGGCGGCCGTAACCGTACCGAAGAGCTTGCCCTCCTCGGCCTTCGCCGTCAGCACGACGGGCAGGTTGGCGATCTTCTCGGCCAACGCCTGCGCGTCGGCGAGGATCTTGGCGTCCTTGTGGGCGCGCTGCTTGAGGTTCTCGGCCAGCACCTTCTTGGCCGAAGCGGTCGCAGCCTTGGCATAACCCTGAGGAATGAGGTAGTTGTTCGCATAACCGGGCTTCACGTTCACGATGTCGTTCGCATAGCCCAAGTTCTCCATATCTTTAATCAGTATGATTTCCATGGTATCTCCTCCTCTATATTATTTCATACAATCGGTTACGAACGGCAGAATCGCAAGGTGGCGGGCACGCTTCACGGCCTGTGCGACCTTCTTCTGGAACTTCTGCGAAGTACCCGTCAGGCGGCGGGGCAGGATCTTGCCCTGCTCGTTGAGGAACTTTTTGAGGAACTCGCCGTCCTTGTAATCCACATACTTGATGCCGAGCTTCTTGAAACGGCAGTATTTCTTCTTCTTGACGTCTACCGAGACGGGATTGAGGTACCGGATCTCCGACTGCGCTGCATTGTTTTCCTGTGCCATGACTTACTCCTCCTGTTTGTTAGAAAGTTTCGCACGACGTTTCTCCGAGTACTCCACGGCGAACTTGTCCTGCTTGAAAGTTAAGAAACGGATGATGCGCTCGTCGCGGCGGTACTGCGTTTCGAGCGCGTCGACGAGCGAACCCTCGCCCGTGAACTCCATGAGGAAATAGAATCCGGTGGTCTTCTTCTGAATGGGATAGGCGAGCTTCTTCAGGCCCCACGCCTCCCTGTTCACGATCTGACCGCCGTTCTCGGTGATGACACCTTGGAATTTGTCAGCGACCTCCTGCACCTGTGCATCCGACAGGACGGGCGTAACAATGAAAACGGTTTCGTAATTGTTCATGACTTTAATCGGTTAATTATTCCCCGAGGGGAGCGCAAATATACGGATTTTTTCGCAATCCGCAATCCGTGCGACGTTTTTTTCTAATTCGCGGCCTCTTTTTCCGGAAAGCCCTGCGCCCGGAGGCGGATCTCCGAGCCGTCGGGCGTTACGAGAAACGCTCCGGATGCCTCGTCGGTGATGTGGCCGATCACATCGACCAGCCCCAGACGCATCACCCGCTCCCGCACCGCGAGCGGCACGGTGAAGAGCAGCTCGTAGTCCTCGCCGCCGTTGAGCGCCGCGATCACCGGATCGGTGTGCATCTCCTCGGCCAGCGCCGAGGTCTGGCGGGCGATCGGGATGCGGTCCAGATAGATGCGCGCACCGCACTTCGAAGCCTTGCAGATCTGGAGCAGGTCGCCGGACAGACCGTCCGACAGGTCGATCATCGACGTGGGCACGATTCCCTCCTCCGCGAGCGCCTCGACGACATCCGTCCGCGGACGCGGCTTGAGGTACTTCTCCAGCAGGTATTCGTATCCGGCGAACTGCGGCTCGGGGTTCTCCGCATCGCCCAGCACGCGCTTCTCGCGTTCGAGCAGCCGCAGTCCCATGTAGGCGGCGCCGAGGTTGCCCGTGATGCAGATCAGGTCGTGCTTGCGCGCGCCCGAACGATAGACCACCCGGTCGCGCGCGGCCGCCCCGACGGCCGTGATGCCGAGCACGAGGCCCGTCATCGAAGCCTTCGTATCGCCGCCCACGAGGTCGAGCCGCTGCTCGCGGCATGCGAAGGCGATCCCCTCGTAGAGGTCGTCGAGCGCCTCGACCGGGAGCTTCGACGAAAGACCGAGCGAGACGACGATCTGCTCGGGGGTGCCGTTCATGGCGAGGATGTCGCTCACGCCGGCCGTTACGGCCTTGTATCCCAAGTGCTTGAGCGGGAAATAGGTTAGATCGAAATCGACCCCTTCGTAGAGCGTGTCCGTCGAGCAGAGCACCACCTCGCCCTCGGCCGGTGCGATCACGGCCGCGTCGTCGCCCACGCCGGCCACGGTCGACGGGTTGCCCTTGCCGAAAGCGCGTGTCAGCCGGTCGATCAGACCGAACTCGCCCAGCTCGGCGATCTCCGTGCGTTTCTTATTCTCCATGAGTTTCGGATTTTTCACAAAATTAGGCGAAATCCCTTGTTTCCGCAAAAAATAACGTAAATTTGTATCACGAATCATAAAAACGATCTGAAACATGGTTAACATCGTCTTATTCGGCGCACCGGGCTGCGGCAAAGGCACGCAGGCCCAACGACTGAAAGAGCACTACGGCATCCATCATGTCTCCACCGGCGAAGTGATCCGAGGTGAAATCGCCCGCGGCACGGAGCTGGGCAAACGCATGGAGTCCTACATCAGGGAGGGCAAGCTGGCCCCCGACGAAATCGTCATCGACATGATCGCCAACTACGTGGCCGAACACAAGGAGGCGAAAGGCTGCATCTTCGACGGTTTTCCGCGCACGACGAGGCAGGCCGAGGAGTTCGACCGGATTCTGGCCGGGCACGGGCTGAAGGTGGATCTGATGGTCGACATCCACGTGCCGGAGGAGGAGCTGGTGAAACGCATCCTGCTCCGCGGCAAGGATTCGGGCCGCGCGGACGATGCTTCGGAGGAGGTGATCCGCGGCCGTATCGAAGTCTACCGCCGGCAGACGCAGGTCGTCGCCGACTTCTACGCCAAACAGGACAAGTATGCCGACGTCGACGGAGTGGGTTCGATGGACGAGGTCTTCGACCGCATCCGCGCGGTGATCGACCGGAAATTATAGAGCCTGCACCGCCCTCATCCTGCTGCTCGCGGCTGGATGCGGACGCGGGATGCAGGCGGGCACGGGATGCGGGCACGGGCGGCGGACGGGCACTCGCATTGCGCACGAAATGCCGGCGCCGGCTTCGCTGCCGGCAGGAGAGGTTGTCTGACGAGTTCGGACAGCCTCTTTTCGTTCGCACCGCCGTTCCGTTCGGCATACGCGATTCCCGAAGGAGGAAATCCTGTCGGGCAGTCCTTTCTCATCAGAACAGAGGAGCGGAACGGTCGGAGCTGGGGAGCGGCGGAAACGGGGGCCGGACAGAAAGATGCCGGGACAGGGGCGTCGCGGACAAAAAAAGGCCGGCCGGAACCGTGAGCAGGGTTTCGGCTGGCCTGTAAGAAAACTAATTTTCGACGGTGGGTCGAGACAAGGTGTCGATTCTGGCGCCGCAGGTTCTTAAGCTGCGACTCCGAGAACGCGGGGTTCACCATGCAGCGCACTTACGTTCATGCGCCGCACCCTGCGAGAGCGGGAATCGGCAGTGCTTGCCGCGGCCGCAGTCCGGGAAAAAACCGAACCGAGCGTTGCGGAGCTCGGCCGCAAGTCGAAAGAGAGCCGCGGGACGGGAAAGAACCGCAAACTGGAAGAGGGCCGGGAGAAGGCCATGGGCCGAGAGAGAACCGCGGGACGGAAGGCAGAAAACGAGGATACGAACTTTATCCGATAATAAAAGAGTTGTTTTCGCGGGGCCGGGAGCGTCCGCGCTTGTACGATGACCGCCGGAGGAGGGGGGGGGTAAGACCGGAGGCAGGATGAAGCGACCGTGTCGCCAAACCGGGAACAGCGTCGAACGCGGTGCGAACTACGCCCCGGCAACCTTATGTGATCGTGTCGGCGGTATTGCTGTTCCCGGCAGCGGAACGGCATGTTTCTCGGGCGGGTGCACGCCGCCGCATCGGGATTGCGAACGGCCGAACACGGCGAAAGCAATGTCGGAGACACGACAGAAAAAATCAGAAAAATATACTTTATCGGTCGTCTTTCGAGGCTCTCGGGGCAACCGAAGGGGACACAGACTGCGGAGCATGCCGCCGCCCGAACAAAAATGCCCCGCAGCCGGAACAACACCGAGCGAGAACGAGCCGAAACAGAAACAGTCCGCAGCCGAAACGACACCGAGCGGGAACGAGCCGAAACAAAAACAGTCCGCAGCCGGAACGACACCGAGCGGGAACGAGCCGAAACAGAAACAGCCCGCGGCCGGAACAACACCGAGCGGGAACGAGCCGAAACAGAAACGGCCCGCGGCCGGAACGGCACCGAGCGGGAACGGGACGAACAGAAACAGTCCGCGCGCCACAGAGGGCGGCGGACCGTCGTTCGGCCGGCATGCGCAGGGGATTTACCGCTCCGCAACCCGCTGCCGCGGGGTGTTGTCGGGCACCACGGGCGAATCGTCCTCCAGCTCTTCGAGCAGCATGTCCGTAACGAGCAGACCCGTCTCGACGCCGTCCGTGTAGTGGAGATCGTCGTACTTATTATAAATGTAGTTGCTGACCGCCACCGAATAGGTCCGGCCCTCCGTGAGTTCCGGGAAACGGACATCCACGGCGTCGCGGCCGTCCGTAACGATCGTATAGGGCGTCGTCGAATAGAGGTCGATGCGATGCGCCTCCTTCGTATTCACCGGGTCGTTGTACTTCGAAAGGATCATCCGGCGCATCTGCTCGGGCGTCATCCGCAGCGTGCAGATCTCCGTCCCGAAGGGTTCGAGGTCGAAGAGGGTCGACAGCGCCACCTCGCCCGCGGGGATGCTGTCCAGACGCACGCCCCCGATGTGGTAGAAAGCCACGTCCGTATCGGTCTCGTCGGCCATGAGATCCGTCAGCCAGTTCGCTATTCCGGTCTGCACGGCGGTCTGCGCGAAGGCGCCCACGGGTTTGCGCAGGTCGGGATTCGCATAGTAGCGCTCCACCATGCCGGCGTACTCGGGATCGGGCCGGTATGCGTCCAGCGGAACCAGCCGGAAATCGACGCCCGCGACCTCGTGTCCGCGCAGGCGGACGGTCGTTACGCCGATGTTGCGCAGGTTCTTGCCCGTCTGCGTGAGCAGCGTGCCGTTCACCTCCTCGTCGATCTCCTCGTGGCTGTGGCCGCCGATCACCACGTCGTAGGCGGTCTCGGCGGCAAGCAGTTCGCGGTCGTGCGTCGACCCCATGTGCGAGAGGAGCACCAGCACGTCGCAACGGTCGGCGATCGAGGCGAAGCGGCGGGCCATCCGCTGCGGATCGGGGAAGGAGAGCCCGCGGAAGACGGCCTCCTGTCCGGCCGGATGGCCGTCGCCCTCGTAGTTGGTAACCACGCCGACGAAGCCGACCTTCACCCCGTGTTTCTTCACGACGACGCAGGGCTCAGGCTGCGGCACGGCCGTCGTATCGCTGAGGAGGTTGGCGCAGACGACCGGGAACTCCGCGAAGCGGAGCATGTCGCCCAGCACCCCCTGTCCGGGGTCGAACTCGTGGTTACCCACCGTCGCCGCGTCGTACCCGAGACGGTTCATCAGTTCGAGGATCGGACGACGGCCCTCGGCCATGTCGACGTAGGCGTTGCCCGTCCAGCGGTCGCCCGCGTCGACCAGAAAGACGATCCGGGCCGTGTCGCGGCAGGCCTCCACGGCCGCGGCCAGCTGCGGGAAGCGTTCGATCCGGGCATGGATGTCGTTCGTCGAGAGCAGGACGACGGTACGCTCGCGGGGAGCGCAGGCCGCGAGAAGCGCGAAGGCGCAGAACAGTCCGAAACGTATTGTCTTTTTCATAGATCCGCTTAAAATCTTTTACCGAATGTCAAAGTTACGAAGAAAATCGTTATCTTTACACACCATTATCCGGAAAATCTTATGTCCGACACCATTGAAGTCGTATGCGACAACATCGGCGGCACGATCGAGGTCGCCATGGGCACCACGCTGCGCGAAGTCGAACAGCGGCTCGGCATCGCGGGGCCCCGGCCTTTTCTGGCAGCCTATGTGAACAACCGCATCAAGGAGCTCGACTACAAAATATATACCCCCGTTACGCTGCGCTTCGTGGACATCACCTCGTTCGAGGGCATCCGCGTCTATCAGCGCACGTCGTGGTTCATCCTCCAGAAGGCGGCGCGCGAGCTCTTTCCCGGGCATACGCTCCACATCCGGCACTCGATGGGTACGAGCGGTTTCTACTGCGAACTGGAGGGGATCGACGAATTCACGCGCGCCGACGCCGACGCGCTCCGGGAACGCATGCAGCGGATCGTCGAACGCGACCTGCCCATTGAACGCACGAAGGCGCTCACCTCGGAGGTGCGCGCCATCTACGAGGCGCAGGGCCTCGACGACAAGGTGGCGCTCATCGACACCCGTCCGCGCCTGTACAGCAAGCTCTACACCCTCGACGGGCTGGCCGGCTACTTCTACGGTTCGCTGGCCCCCTCGACGGGCTATGTCCGTCTGTTCGGCATCGAGCCCTACTACAACGGATTCTACCTCGCCCTGCCCCAGCGAACGGACCCCGACCGGCTGAACATGCGCATCCATCAGGAAAAGATGTTCGGCATCTTCCAAGAGTACCAGTCGTGGGTGCGGATCATGGGCGTGCCGACCGTGGGCGCCATCAACGCCAAGGTGCTCGCCGGCGACGGCGGAGGACTCGTAAAAATAGCCGAGGCGTTCCACGAACGCAAATTCGCATGGGTGGCCGACTCGATCCTCGAAGCCAACCTCTCGCGCGGAGTGCGCACGGTGCTGATCTCGGGCCCCTCGTCGAGCGGCAAGACCACCTCGGCCATGCGGCTCGGGATTCAGTTGGGCGTGCTGGGGCTCAAGCCCGTGCTCATCTCGCTCGACGACTACTTCGTCGACCGCGAAAAGACCCCGAAGGACGAAAACGGCGAATACGACTACGAAGCGCTCGAAGCCATCGACCTCGGGCTGTTCAACGACCATCTGCACCGCCTCATGCAGGGCCGGAGCGTCGACATCCCGCGCTACGACTTCATAACGGGCAAACGCCAGTGGCACCGCAACCCGCTGACGCTCGACGAACGCTCGATCCTCATCGTCGAAGGCATCCACGGACTGAACCCCGCGCTGACGCCGAGCATCCCCGACCGGCTCAAGTTCAAGATCTACATCTCGTGCTTCACCTCCGTGGCGATGGACAACGTCTCGCGCATCGCCACCACGGACAACCGGCTGCTGCGCCGCCTCACGCGCGACTACACGCAGCGGGGCGCCGACGCGCTCCAGACCCTCTCGCGCTGGGCGAGCGTGCGGCGCGGCGAGGAGAAGCACATATTCCCCTTTCAGGAGAACGCCGACGTGATGCTCAACTCGTCGCTCTTCTACGAAATCTCGGTCCTGCGCAACTTCGCCGAACCCATCCTGCGCGAAGTGCCCGACACGGTCCCCGAATACGACGAGGCGCGCCGCATGCTCGCCTTCCTCGACAACTTCATCCCGATCGGACCCGAGGAAATTCCGCCCACGTCGGTGCTCCGCGAGTTCATCGGCGGCAGCAGCTTCCGCTACTGAAACAATGACTAACCAAATAACAAACCACAGAAACGCAATGTTCGACAAATTCACTACGCGCCACATCGGCGTGAGCCGCGAAAGCGACCTGAAAGCCATGCTGGAGACCATCGGCGTCGGATCGGTCGAGGAACTGATCGCACAGGTGATCCCGCAGTCCATCCGTCTGAAGAAACCCATCGCGCTGCCCGCGGAGGGCATGAGCGAATACGAGTACGCGGCGCACATCCGTTCGCTGGCCGAGCGCAACCGCTGCCTGCGGTCGTTCATCGGCATGGGATACTACCCCAATGCCGTGCCGGCCGCCGTCGTGCGCAACGTCTTCGAGAACCCCGCATGGTACACCTCCTATACGCCCTATCAGGCCGAAATCTCGCAGGGCCGCCTCGAAGCGCTCCTGAACTTCCAGACGGCCGTGATCTCGCTCACGGGCATGCAGATCGGCAACTGCTCGCTGCTGGACGAAGGGACCGCCGCGGCCGAGGCGATGCTCATGATGTTCGCCCTGCGCTCGCGCGAGGCGGTCAGGGAGGGGCGCTGCCAGCTCTTCGTCGACCGCAACCTCTTCCCGCAGACGCTCGACGTGCTGCTCACGCGCAGCGAACCCTTCGGGATCGAACTGATCGTCGACGACTACGACCAGTACGAATTCACGGGCAAGGAGTTCGGCGCCGTCGTGCAGTATCCCGCCGCCGACGGCCATGTGCGCGACTACGCCGCCTTCGCCGCGGCCGCTCACGCCAAGGGGGCGCTCGTTACGGCCGTGGCGGACCTGCTGTCGCTCGCGCTGCTGAAGGCGCCGGGCGAATGGGGCGCCGACATCGCCGTGGGTTCGAGCCAGCGCCTCGGCACGCCGATGGGCTTCGGAGGACCCAGCGCCGGCTACATGACCACGCGCGAAGCCTACAAACGCAACATGCCGGGCCGCATCATCGGCGTCTCGGTGGACCGTCTGGGCCGCAAAGCGCTGCGCATGTCGCTCCAGATGCGCGAACAGCACATCAAACGCGAGAAGGCCACGTCGAACATCTGCACCGCCTCGGCGCTGATGGCCTCGATGACGGGCTTCTACTGCGTCTACAACGGCCCCGAGGGACTCAGGCGGGCGGCCGAAACCGCCCACGGAGCGGCCGCGGCCGTGGCCCGCGGGCTCGAAGCGCTCGACTACAAACTGGCGCACCGCAGCTTCTTCGACACGCTCGAAGTCGAGGCCGAGGCGGCCGTGATCCAGTCGCTCGCGCTCGAAAGCGGCATCAACTTCCACTACCCCTCGGAGGGCCGCGTGCGCATGTCGTTCGACGAAGTTACCACGCCGGCCGAGGTCGACGAGGTGATCCGCATCTTCGCCGAGGCCAAGGGCCGCAAGCCCAAGGCCGCGAAAGGCCCGGCCGAAGAGGCGATCCCCGCCGAGCTGCGCCGCACGAGCGCCTATCTGACGGAGCCGGTGTTCAACACCTACCGCTGCGAGAGCGACCTGATGCGCTACATCAAGCGCCTCGAACTGCGCGACATCTCGCTCGCCAACTCGATGATCTCGCTCGGCTCGTGCACGATGAAACTCAACGCCGCCTCGGAGATGCTGCCCCTCTCGCTGGCCGGATTCCAGAACATGCACCCCTTCGCTCCGGCCGATCAGGCCGAGGGCTACCTGCAGCTGATCGCCGAACTGGAGAAGGATCTGGCGGCCATCACGGGCTTCGCCGCCTGCTCGCTCCAGCCCAACTCGGGCGCCGCGGGCGAGTACACGGGGCTGATGGTGATCCGCGCCTACCACCAGAGCCGCGGGCAGGGCTACCGCAACATCGTGCTGATCCCCGCCTCGGCGCACGGCACGAACCCCGCCTCGGCGGCGATGGCCGGCATGAAGATCGTAACGGTAGCGTGCGACGACAAGGGCAACATCGACGTCGGAGACCTCAAGGCCAAAGCGCAGGAGCACAGCTCGGAGCTGGCCGGCATGATGATTACGTACCCCTCGACGCACGGCGTCTTCGAGAGCCGCATCCGCGAGATCGTCGACGCGGTGCACGACGCGGGCGGACAGGTCTACATGGACGGCGCCAACATGAACGCACAGGTGGGGCTCACGAACCCGGGATACATCGGCGCCGACGTCTGCCACCTCAACCTGCACAAGACCTTCGCCATGCCGCACGGCGGCGGCGGGCCGGGCGTGGGTCCGATCTGCGTGGCGGAGCACCTCCGCGCGTTCCTGCCGTCGCACCCGATCGTCCCGACGGGCGGCGAAGAGGGCATCACGGCCGTGGCATCGGCTCCGTGGGGCTCGGCGATGCTGCTGCCGATCACCTACGGCTACATCAAGATGCTGGGCGCCGACGGGCTGCGCCGCTGCACCGAAATGGCCATCGTCAACGCCAACTACATGTCGGCGGCGCTCCGCGGCGAGTACCGCACCTACTACTCGGGCGAGACGGGCCGCGTGGGCCACGAGATGATCCTCGACCTGACGAACTTCAAGCACGACTACAACATCGACTGCGGCGACATCGCCCGCCGGCTGATGGACTACGGATTCCACGCCCCGACGCTCTCGTTCCCCGTGCACGAGACGCTGATGGTCGAACCCACCGAGTCGGAGCCGAAGGCCGAAATGGACCGCTTCATCGCAGCTCTGGTGCAGATCAAACGCGAGTGCGAGGCCGCCGCCGGGCAGACGGACAACGTGGTGGCGAACGCCCCGCACACGGCCCCGGAGCTCTGCGGCGAGTGGACCCATCCCTACTCGCGCGAGGAGGCCGCCTTCCCGCTCGAATGGATCCGCGAGGCGAAGTTCTTCCCCTACGTGTCGAAGATCGACAACGGCTACGGCGACCGCAACCTCTGCTGCCGCAACACGGACTGAAAAGTTCGCGGACACAGGCCGAAACCACAATCGGGGGGGGGGACTGTCCGACAAGTTTTTTTAACCCCTGAGAATTGCGTATTCGGAAAAAGTTCACGAATAGCAGTACGGATAAAACGGGGCTGTCTAAAATTCGTTAGACAGCCCCGTTTCTATTTTTACCGCTCTTCGGGATTTTACCCGGACAGGCAATTCCCAAGCGGGGGGGGGAGAGTTGCAGGACGGCTTCTTCCCTACCGGTCCGGCGCATGTCTTCGGCGCGCCCTTTTCTGCGTTGCGAACTCCCGGACGGGCGGCCGGGCGGCTGTCGATTTGCGCCTCCGTGCGACCGTGTCCCGCATGGCGGGATGCGTCTTTTGCTTCGTACGAAGGTGCTTCAGGGACGGCCGAAGTCGGAAAAGGGCGCCCCGCCGTCCGAACGCTCGAAACGGGCGACTTTCGGGCGGGGCGTGTGCCCCGCCCGCGTTTTTCGTCGCTGTCAGTCCGGCGGATTCGGGGATGCCTTTCCCGGCGTTCGTCCGCTCTTCGGGGAACTTCGAGCAGGGAAATAAGGTGCGAAATCGAAGAAACATGCGGTTCGCCGCCGCCGAAGGGTACGAAGGGATCGTTCCGTCGTGCGACCGGCATCGCTCGGGCGATGGCGCAGGATGCCGGCACGGGGCAAGCAGTAGCAGAGCGGGGGGGGGAGAAAAGCGAGCGAGGGAGAAGGGAAAACGCGGACAAGCCCGCTGTTTTCGGCAGCCGCCCCGAAATACGGGGCAGATTATTCCCTCCGATTTGCGAAAACCCGCGGGAAAAATCCTACCTTTGCAAAACTTAATTTCTTAACACAGCAAATTCGCATGAAAGTAGAACAGAACAAAATGGTCGGCGTGGACTACAAGCTCACCGTAGACGGCCAAATCGCAGACCGGTCGCGCCCGGGAGAGCCCCTCGAATTCATCTTCGGGACAGGCATGCTGCTGCCCAAATTCGAAGAGGCTATCCTCGGCAAGGAGGTCGGCGAGAAGGTCTCGTTCACGCTCGATCCCAAGGACGGCTACGGAGAACGGATCGCCGAGGCCGAGGTGGATCTGCCGAAAGAGATATTCATGGTGGACGGCAAACTGACCGAAGAGATCCTCTTCGTCGGTTCGCAGGTGCCCATGAGCGACAATCAGGGCAACCGCATGATGGGCATCGTCAAGGAGGTCGGCGACCAGACCGTCAAGATGGACTTCAACCACCCGATGGCCGGCAAGACGCTCAACTTCGACGTCGAGGTGGTGTCGGTGCGCGACGTAACGCCCGAAGATTTGCAGGGCGGATGCGGATGCGGCGACTGCAGCGGCGGTTGCGAAGGCGGATGCGGCGGCCACGACGAGGGCCACTGCAACTGCCACTGATCATCCGGAGACGGCAAGGGGCTGTCCAACGGGTTTCGGACAGCCTCTCTGCTTCATTCGCACCGCCATCCGGGACTTTCCAGAACAACCATTCCCCCAAGGACGGTAAGGGAGACGGTTTGTCGGAGAACCTCCTTTCCCAATCCGGCAGTGCGTTCCGGCCGTTTTCGCGGCCGCACGACGGGTTTGCACACCGGACAGCACGCCAAGAATGCATGCCGGAACCACATGCCGGGGCAATACGCCGAGACCGCACGACGGGTTTGCACACCGGAACAGCACGCCAAGAATGCATGCCGGAACCACATGCCGGGGCAATACGCCGAGACTGCACGACGGGTTTGCACACCGGACAGCATGCCAAGAATGCATGCCGGAACCACATGCCGGGGCAATACGCCGGGACCGCACGACGGGTTTGCACACCGGACAGCACGCCAAGAATGCATGCCGGAACCAC
>ERZ1643249.437-NODE-437-length-47996-cov-6.781398_pt1 | contig 47996 bp, 54 predicted proteins | sample MGYA00579263_ERZ1643249 | MGnify/ENA primary metagenome ERZ1643249 (study PRJEB29033, sample SAMEA4952264) | chicken gut metagenome | biome: Broiler Chicken; feature: Gastrointestinal Tract; material: Caecum | place: Ireland | collected 2018 | study: Broiler...
TGAAGCAGGCGTTATGCGATCCCCAAGAAGCGACACGAAAAAAGTTCCTTGATGAACTGCAAAATTTTTTTGAGAAAACCTGATCTAAGCTACAACTATAGAAACGCGTCAAAAGCCGGAACTTTGCAAAGTTACCGTATATAGAGGGGTTGCAAAGAAAAAGCATATCCATGCTATTCCGCGGAATATCCGGTTTTCGATTTTGCTCTCATTAAAATAATATTGCGGCCGCTTTTTCTGCCGCGTTCATCCCCAAAATGCACAAAAAAGACAGAGAACCAAAAGTTCTCTGTCCTTTTTGCTGTTGGTGGAGACGGTCGGGATCGAACCGATGACCTCTTGAATGCCATTCAAGCACTCTCTAAGTCGGCGGGTAAACTAACCCAGGTCAAAAGAGCACTTCAATACACAGACAGCTACAATGCTATTAAGCATATATTTGAGCTACAAATTTGTAGTAACGGTCATCTGGGATTGGGGTATCTGGTAAACTAATAATGAGATAGGCGTGGGTAAAGCTTGTCTCGTTTGGAACTGAATAAAAATTCGGGTCGGTAACAGACATGTTATTATACTGCTTCCCATTGTAGATAAAACTTGCTTTGGTTTTTGGTCTTTCATATACATTCGTTTTCTGGTATATTGTGAGAGAAGAAACCTCAACCAAGGTAAGGGAATAGCCAATATCAGCAATGTCTCCACCATTAACAAACGGACATAGATTTCCGTATATAAATGGTCGTACTTCTGCAGGATGTATGCTGAGTACATCAGATAGTGTACACTCTCTAATCTTCACCCAACATTTCGTGGAATCAATCAAACAGTTCTCCGGCTGATGAGACACCGGCGTCGATTCCATAACATCCGCTGATACAATGTCCAATGGTTTGCAGATGATTCCATTCTTATAAGTCATATCAGACTTTGATAATGCACCATGAGTCTGGGCTTTGTCCGAAACAAATCTTACCCATTCGCCAGTATTGATGTCAACTCCTGCTACGCAATAACCCCCAAACTTTGATGATTTGGTTAGAATTGCAACCTCTCTTTTCATAGTATCCCCCTTAAATATGCTTCACCGTAATTGCTGGACATTCGGCAACGATCATTTCTGAAAGTAAGCGACGGTGGCAGTATTCCGGCGTGGCTTCACTACACAGAAGACATACTGCCCTATACTTTGAAAATCTTTCAACGAACTTTTGCACAACATGACGCTTTTGCATTAAAGGAATATATTGTCTTACATATTCATCCCAACTAATAACTTTCTTCTTGTAGTTATCAAGAATATCTTTGGTAGGTGCATATTCAATGCAGTGCTGGTATTTGCAATTGCAGATCTCTTCTAAAAAGTACCGCAAATCGGCGCCTTTAGTAAACCCTGCTAACTGCGATTTGTTATTTAGTCTAATATCAACCAACATATCAATATTGTTCGACTTAATCAACTCGAAGAACTGTTGAGCTGACTTCTGCGTAAATCCAATAGTGTATAGAACCAAAACTCATTCCTCCAATCGATAGCCAATCTCGGCATTTTGCTTCTTATATGCTGTCTTGAGCAATGTATCATCATCTTGGGCTGCCTCGAAAAATGTCATTTGCTCGCGATTTGGATAGTATTTTTCGATAAGCCGTGTGTTTATTTCTTGCTGCGTGATTGTGTTTCCGTTTGTAAGCAAGTGAACCACATTATATCCTCTCTCGAAAAACGCCCTAGCAACTAATATAGTGCGATGGCAGCAAATAGGATCTTTTTCTGCGCACATTAAAGCAAAAGTATAGTTTTGTTCCATGCTATTGCACAGTTTCTTGAGTCCTTGAAGAAAAGGTTCAGATTTTGAAAAAGCCTCAAAATCAAGGTAACCCTCTTTACAATAATACTTCTGCTCGCTCTGTCTAGCTCCAAACTCATTAGCATAGTTGCGGTAATAGATTCCATGCGTTTTCAAGCAGATTTCAATACCATCCTTGTTATACTCTGGAAAATATTTTGAGAACGGAGAACTACGGACATCGACAACAAGTGATACATTATTACTTTTAAGAGTTGCTATAAAATCATCAATTGAAAAACCAGAATAACCTATTGTATATACTGTGCTCACCATTAATTTTCACCACATAATCTACCGTTGTGTTTAGTCATTATTCCGCTTAATTTGCAAACTAGGGAATTGAATTATTCTAGGAATTGCTAGCGTTCCCGTAGGCAAATCCAACAGATATTCAACTTCTGTTGGGTTAATGCTTAATCCGTATGAAGTTGAAAGCTCCTCCATAAATTCAGTTGGGTTAAAAACTTTTTCTTGTAGCAACATAATTACCGATGTTTTTAGTAAAGCCGGACTAGCCGTAATAAGTATATCATCCAGTGGTTCATCTTTACGAATCCCACGTCTTTGCATAGTTCTGATCAAATTTTGATATTCATCCGAAGTAATAATTCCAAGTTTTTCAGAACGACGTATCATTGCCGCGATAGAGACTTTCCACTTCTTCTTTAGCTGCTTGTAGTAGGTTATAGTTCGGGGACCTCTTTCAGCATCTTTTCTAAATGTTTCTTCCGGTAGCAAGAAAGCAGCTGCAAAGTCATTTGCTTCACGCTCTTTGCGCTTAAAGTCTTCTTTGGAAATATCTTCGATATCTTCGCTCCATTCATGCAAGCAGATATGCCCTAGCTCATGAGCAATATCAAAATGAATTCGTGCAGCTGAAGTTTTATTGTTTGAATATGCAATGATGTATGTTGGCGCATCACCTACCCCCATAAATTGGCTAAACGCATCAACATCATTGGTGGTTGTAGAAACGGAAGTTACTAAAATTCCATGCTGCTCGACAACAGATACTAAATTATCTATTGGGCCTTTTCCCAGCCCCCATGTGTCTCTCAAAGCATAAGCGGCTTGTTCAGGAGTTACATTCTCCGGCAAGTCAAGGGGTTCATACTCTGGAAATGCCACATAGTCTTGTAGCAGGGAATAAATCTGCGAAAGGTAATCCGTTTTGACAATCTGCTCGCTACGGTACTTCTTATTTGTCGTAAGCAAAGAACGAAAATAAACCGTTCCACAAGCAAATACATTAGAATGTTCATAAAAATATTTGACTGGAAAGTCAAGTTCTTTGGCTAACCTTGCAACGGTTGTCTTGTCTGTGGGTTGGCTTTTTGAAATTTCATACATCGATAGGGTCTGCCGTTGGCAACCAACACGTTCAGCTAATTCCGCAACGGTTAGCCCCCTATAAATACGCGCTTTTTTCAAGCGCTCTCCATTAAATGGGGTGTTCATATAGGCATTCCTCTTTCACATATAATTACTTGCCCTTGCACCGTAAATAGAGAATACTCGCTTATAGTACCACCATTAGGGTCTATGTTGTATCGACCTAAATTTAGGAGTAATCAGTTCTCTTTTTTTGCGGTGATTTCCAACGTTTTTTGTTTAGTTTGAGATTTTCGGCGAGCCATAGCCTTCGCAGTAAGGCTGAGACCACGATTCGGACGGTTGCCGGGGGTATGAGGGTTAGCAACAATTTCAACCACAGCACTTTCGTCTGCCGCAATATACTTGGACCAGTCCTTCTCGCTGTTCTGGGCAATATCCAAAGACGGAGTAACCATGACGGCACGGATATGCGTCAACTGGTAGCCAACGGTTTCAAATAACACCAATACATGATGGCGGACAACCTCAACATCGCTCTCGAGGTCATGCAACATGGTTTGGACGAGAGCCGCAAGGTGATACTCATCAGAAAAAGCATGAGGGAATAAACTGAGTTGCTGTTGATTAGGTAGAAGATCCTTGTTAAATTGCTTTGACAGCATATCGATGTAGTGCATATGCACTCTTTTGTGCTGACAATTGCGCAACTCTGCAAAACGCTTTTCACGCATAAAAGTGAGTATGCATTGTGTTGATCTTTCAAATACAACTAGCATTTCCCACGGGCCACGACGAACTTTCGCAATCTTACAATCTTCGATTCCCAATGTTTTGATGAGATTAGTATTTAGCAAATCCCATATACGAGAAGGAACGCTATTTCTCGTTTGGAGATCATGTAGGCGGATATCCGCACGGATGTCATCACCAACAGCGTCCTCAACGCATCGCACGATTTTTGCTATCAACTCCGGAGAGAAGTTCATATCGGTTGTGTGCATACCGCACCTCCTTATTGTTTAATGACATAATTATAGGCTTTTTATCGAAAAATGTCAAGATGTATTGTGTATTTTTTCTGTTTAAATATTAAATTAATGTCACAAACAAAGGAGAAGTTTTATGTGCATAACCCAAGTAACAGAAATTCTCCACATTCACTGGTACTAAGATCATTCCCGTGAAACAAGCCCATAGCTTAACCCATCATTTACCATTACTCAAGAATCTCCATTTCCCGCCGAGTTTGATCTATTGTGTGCGATTACCCAAGCGTTGCTCTTTGAACTTAAAAAGCCGAGATAAAGCACAACTGCGTCCTCTAGCCCTCTTAACATTTTGACAAGTTTTCAAATATCTTGTCATATTCATTGTGCAGTTCGGTTGCAAATGTATGTCTGAACACATGTGGTTAATGCGCAATGCTGCCCAACAGATTTTGCATAATCATCAACCATGTACCGTATGGGCTGCTAAGACAAGCTGTTGCCCAATCTGTTTACAAAAAGGTAATCCGTTTTTCAAGAACGAAGGGTTAGGTAATTGCTTATCGTCTTACTTAAATATCCGCTGATATACATAACGCGTTATTTTGATCTCTTACCGAATATGCTGCATATTTTGCTATGCCAGAAGTCAAAAAATTCGACACCTGGGAGGCTCTCATACTCGTCGATTTAGGCACAATAATATCGCGCAAGATTATGTCCTTTTGATAGCAGTAAATGATGCGCGTTGCTTGTAAACGCAAGTTAGCATATTCCGAATACAGTTTAACGGTATTGTTCGAGATAATTAATTGATTCATTATACTTATAATGATTTTATGAGACGAATTGAAATCAATAATATCTTGAATCTCCATATGCCGATAAAAGGCTTTCACATAGGCTATTTCCGTTTTGCACTTTTGCGCTTGTACAATCTGTGTGCATATTGATATATAAATTAAGTACGCTTTTTTCAAAACAATCGCGCCTGTTCATAAAATCACAGAACCACTTTAAATCAATTCTGTATGCTTTTAATGTTATGTCGCTCAAACCTTTTAGAATTTACAAACAAACATTTGCTTTTTCTTCGATTAAATTAAACATGAAAAATCATCCGAATTATGATATGTTCATTATGACGGAAAGTTCCTCAAAAGCCGATGAAAAACAATGAACATCTTTAAAAATTGTGCAATTTTGTCTTTTTTTTATGCGTTTTGGCATTTGGGGTTGTTTTAAGCCTTTTGTGCTATTTAGAATAAGTAAAGAAATTGTATTATTAAATCAAGGATAATATTTAACAATTATAATAAAATAAAAAATTTGGCTTTCAAGGAGCATTTACAAATGAATGACATTATAACAATCGTAAGTGGGATATTATCTATTGTTGCTTCCATACTTTCAATTACTGCTATTTCAAAAGTATATTCTATTGATAAAAAGGTAAACAAATTTAAAGCCAGAGGAGAAAATATTCACCAGAGTGGCGGTGATATGACTGTATATAATGAAAAAGATAACTAATGTTAAAATTGCAAAAGGGAACGATATTATTCAAGCTGATGGGGATGTAACAATATTCAACGGAGATGTTACTTTATTCAATAATCCGGAAATCGGTTTTATATTTACAAAAAATAATGATATTACTATTGAAAGTTATTTTGATGGTAGAGATAATGAAAAAGACACAGTAACTAATAAAACTTCAAAAAATCCTTTAAAGAAAATTCTTGTTACTGGGGTTGGAGGCATTGGGAAAACACATTTTTGTCGATATGTTTTTAATCACTATTTAAAATTAAACAGAGAAAATAACTCGTCAACATTTAAGCATATTGGATATTTAACTTATACTGGTAATTTTGATCAAACAATGGTAAACGGTGTAATTTATGAAAAATCTGATGATTATAAAGAAAACTTACGCCGCGCTTGGAGCGTGTTGGAAAACATATCAAAAGAAAACTCACTTTTATTCATAGACAATGTTGATAAATATTTTCATGAAGACAGTTCTTTACAAAAATTGAATGAATTACCCTGTAATATCATTGTTAGCAGTCGCTTTAATACATTTAGCGGGTTTGAACCATTTATTATGGAACCATTAAAAATTGACTACTGTAAAAAAATATTTACAGCTATTTGTCCGCATGCAAATAACAGTGAACAGAATGAACTTTTAGGCCAAATTTTGGAATCAAGAGCAGCGAGACATACTTACACGATAGAATTATTAGCCAAAATATGTAATTCACATGATTGGACCCTTGATGAATTAGAAGCAAAACTCAATAGTGAAAACTTCAAATTAACATATGACGATCATGGCATGATTCGTTCATTAGAACAAGAATATAAAAAATTATTTAAGATTTCAAAATTAAATAATAGTGAAATTAGTATTTTAGAAGCATTTTCATTATTGCCCTATCGTCCTCTAAATTCTCAACTATGCTATAAACTATTAAAAGATGATGCAGAAATAAAGGAAAATACTACAATCATAAACAGCTTATATGAAAAAGGTTGGATATTAAAAAAATCGATCTTATATAATGCATCCGATAATTTCTGAAGTAATAAGGAACATACAGAATATAACTATTTGCAAACATATAAACTTTATTTCTACAGGCATAAAATTATCTAAAATAGATGATAATGATTATAGAAGAACTCTTACTGTTGCATCAACCCTATTGCCATTCCTTGAATCTGTTGCCGACAAATTTTATAGACATAATAGATACAGTTTAGAGATTGCAGACTTATATAAATGTGTTGGGAAGATTTACTATAATATTAAAGATTACTATTCCGCTATACACTCATATATACTTTCTAAAAATATTTATAAAAAGAAAAATGGCAAGGATTGCTATGACTATTTAGATATATATAATGATATTGCACATAGTTATGAAAAAACAAGCAAATTGAAAAGAGCTCAATACCTTTTTGAATTAATAATACCTTTAATGAAAAACAATAAAAACATACATGAAAAAGACTTAAATGTAACTATAAATAATTTATGCGTAGTTTATCAAATTACAGATAATCTTGCTCCCATGTATTACAATATTACTTCAACAATAAGAAGTTGGAAGAGAATTGATGTAATAAATTTTAATACTGCGGCTTCTTATTCTATTATGGCATCTTATTTTTGTAAAAAAAAACAATTTAGAGCAGCTATAAGAAATGTTAGAAAAGCTATTGAGATTGGAAATAGTATAAATCCTGATAATATTAAAATGTCAACTTTTTATACGGATTTAGCTACATATTATAGTGAATTGGGCAACAATAGGAAAGCAATTAAATTCTATCTGCTGGCGGAAGAGATTTTTAAAAGCTATGCGCAAGAGCATTCATATCACGGCCTAATTTTGTTGTTTAATATGGGATACACCTATATGCTGATGAAACAATATAAAAAAGCTAATAAATATTTTATTGAAACTGCTTATTGGCAATTTAAAACATTTGGGAGAGAGCATTTCTTTAGCAAAAGAATACTAAAATACCTTAAAGTGAATTATAAAAAGTTTTATGGTGCAGAAACCTATAATGATTCTGAATACAATAAATGGTTAGCTGAAAATCTGATTAATTATCATCATTCCGTTACAAATAGCTCTAATAATGTTTAGTTTCTTCGCTTTAAATTGTATCAAGAAATAATTAATATATAACATTTGCAAATTTATTATTAAGAATCTTTAGAGAGTTCGAACAAGAAAATTCGAAATAAAAACCATTCGTTATTTTCAAAATAAGATAAACGTAAACACACGAGAAATCACCAAGCATCTACTTTTTTACGCTAAAAATAATGTTTTATTACAGATTCTAACATGTTTCATTGCTTTTTATCTAGCCCCAACTCAAACTGTTCGAAGTCTATATTGAACTCGAATTCAAGTCGATAGTTTTCATATACATACACACGGTTTATAATCATACTAGCAATCATTTTCTTGACTTCCAAAGGACTTTCATCGAAAACATCAGACCATTTTAGAATTCGGGTGTAGTTTTCCTCTATCGCCTTTAAGCGGCTTTGCCCATTAGCATATTCTTGATTTAGTGCAGTGAGCCGTTCGGATGCGGCGCTCATTTTTTCTTTTGCTGTGTTTACGAGCTCTGACAGGATGGAGGCGTCAAACTTGCTTTCACCCTGTACAGACTTAACTATCTCGGCTTTTAAGGATGTATATTCATTGGTAGCCCTTGTAAATTCAGCTTTTGCACTGTTTAATTCATCCTCTAACGAGAACATGGATTTGCTGTACAAGAGGTCAATAATTGCCTGCTGGGGGACGGATTTCATTTTATCGAATATCATATGAAGTACTTGGATGACCTTTTCATCAAGAATGTGCATGGTGTATCCGGTTTGGCCGTCGCACTCACATCTTTTGCGTGTTTTATTGTAGCAAACATACCGTATTCTTTTGCAGGTTACTATATTGCCGTCACTATGCTTGCGCTTGCTACCGTTCGTTGTAAGGGTAAGCCGTCCTTTACAGTGACCGCAGAATACATTTCCTGATAACAGAGATTGCCCCGATACATTCAGCGGAATGGTGCGGATTTCTTTATTGAAATTCTGCCTTTCGCTCATTTGATTCTGTACTTTTTCAAAGGTCGCATCATCAATAATTCTCAACTCTTCAAACGGCTCGGATATTGCTTTCCCATTTTTCAATATCCCGATATAGATATTATTATGTAAAATCCCGCCAACAGAAGAATCGTGCCAATTCTTTCCGTCGCGGGTTTTTATTCCTTGCATGTTCAATATATTGGCGATTTTCCATCTGCCATAACCAAAGACTGCGGACAGATTAAATATCTTCCTTACAATCTTCGCCTCTTTCTCATCAATTACGAGTTTTAACACCTCATGCTTACGTTTGTTCAGACATCCGCTTTTGACAGCAGTATATCCATAAGGCACTGTTCCGCCACGCCAACGGCCCTCCATAACCATTTGCTCCATTGCGGTTCGTGTTCGGATTGCCGTTTTTTGACTTTCTCCGTCCGCCTGCCAGAAGCGAATATAGTTTGTTAATCTGTCTGTGTGGGATTCAAAACGCTGTTCCCCCTCGTTGACACTCCACACTCGTATACCCTTCTTAGTCAGCCACTCAACAATAAATGGGGTTTCATCCGCTTTTCTACCGAGCCGGTCGAACATAAATACAAGCAATATATCAAACTTCCCTTTTTCGGCATGTTCTTTGATGAGTTGTATTTTATCCCGATTTGCTGCACTCACCTTAAATCCGGAAATTCCGGTTTCTTGCTCTTCGCGAATAATTGACCATCCCATTTTATCAGCGAATTCGTGACAAGCCTTTCTCTGCATTGGGATGTCCGCTATGTTCTGGTCATTGTAGTCCACTTGTTTATTGGTGGATACTCTGTATAAACAATAGACGCGGTTTCCATGCATGATATCCCGACCCTTCATGATTGTTTGTAACACCAACATATCACAACGATTTCTATAAAGCCAGATGAATACTCAACAAATTTTAGTCAAATAGGCGTTCAGTAATGTTGATTTTATCGTTTCCGCAATTGTTTCGTTTTTTTGCGCGGCAAAGGTTATTCTCACATATGCATCTTGAATTTTGACCACAACGGTTTTCCCCTTTTCAAACTGGCGGATGTTATTTGTTTTATCCATTTTTCCCTCTTTTAAATAATTATCTTAACGAGTCAGCAACAAATGCAAATCATTTGAAGCTGACTCGTTTTTGATGTCAATCGTTTTGCTAGTTATCCGTATTTATCCACGATAACCCCGGATAAAAAGACGTTGATGTCGCCTTAGGGAACACATCTTCCGGTCATGCATTTGACCACATTGGAATTTCACCACCCCCAGGATCTCTGCGGGGCGCCCTCCTTTGTTGCGACGGATTACGGGTCTGTTCCCGTTTCAACGCTCGACTTTAGGACTGGACGCAAGTATCATTGTTACTCCTGCCGGTCATCGCCTGCGATACGGATGCGCCGCATCGTCTGAGTCCTGAACTCTGCAAACAATAGCTTGTCCGAGTGTTCGCCCATATGGCTTGTCAGTTTTCAACCAACAGCAGAAGGAATGTAAAAGATGTGCTGTGCTATTGACTTGTCAAAGAACAACGTCTGCCGTTACAGAAGTTCAGCAGACTGAAGAAAGTGTTTACCCTTCATCTAATATCTGAAATCAGGGTATTCTATGCATAGTTCTTCAAAATTTTTCGATACATACCGGTTTATTCTTTTCTGTGCAGCAATCAGCGATCTTGAAACAGAACTTTGGTTTACACCTTCCAGTAAAGCAATTTCTCTTTCATTTTTCCTTTCTAGTATAAAAAGCAAAAATCTTCTTTTTTGAATTTCGGTGAGACAAGAATTCAAAATATCATAGGCCTCCTTAATTGTTGGCGTAGGATTATTCTGCCGTTCCACTTCTTTAAAAGACTCATCCTCTGAAATCGCCGCACAAACGAGAAGCGTATCTTCCAGTTCATTCCACGGAACTGTATGCTTGCGTTCTTCGATATCTTTGCGGAGCATTTCTAAGTAATTGTGATTTGACCATATTTTCCACCGGCGATATGTCTGCGGCGTTTCCGAAGGGTTTTCCCGCAAAAATTGCTCTTCCGTCAATTCGTAAGTACCTGTTACGCTTTTATATACTATAGAGTCGCTATACTTGTTTGCTGCATAATCTGATTTATTGAAATTTGACATAATAATCTCCTCATCATATTTTTGAATTTTTTGTGTTTGCAAAAATTTCAGAGATTATGGGTATTCAGCTATATAACAGAGCCAGTTTTCCATATATATCCGCTCCTTCAGCAGATATACATTCGAGCAAAGTCTAAAAAAGCAGTTGCTCCAAATCTGTTTACAAAATAAAAAGTCCTTTCTGTAGCGATGATCAGCTACAGGAAGGACTTAATCGTTATATATACTTATGTCACAAAGATAAAATTCCGTTTAAAGCAACACCGGGCAAAGGGAAGAGCATCATACAGTTTGCATTTTTAGGCTTTAATAGCGATACGGAATCGCAGCGCGTTAGCAGTTCTGCTGATTCATGAAACACTTGCCTGTTTAAATTCTATGCTTTCTAAAGAACCTTAAATCCAAAGCTTGCTCCAATATTAAACATGCTTATTTTGCCTGGCAAGCAATATTCTTTTTGCCTTTTCTGTCACAAGTAGAATGCACTCTAAAATCAGACCAAGGCAACAAGGCGCCAACAAAATGCGGAACCATTTGAAATAGGAAATAACGACCACAGAGACTAATCCCAATAAAATAAACCGAGAGATTTTACGGAATTGTCTAAATTCTTCTCCCGAGAGTGGCTTTTCAGGCGTATCAAGCGGGCAAAGTAAAAAAATGCAAACTGCAGACACAAGGGCAGCAATGAACAAAATATTTTGAAAACCATGGAGATCTGCCAGCTTGATTGTGACAATACATACGACTATAAAAAAAGTCGACAAAATCTCGCATCTCGTTTCCGTCGACGCGTGATATCCACCGGCATATCGCCTAATCAACTGAAATGCGATATAGAAAATAATGCTCTCTACTAGACATCCCAAGATCAAACCAAAAAAACAAGCAAGAATTAAATACATCAGGTTTGATAACAGCATAAAAAAACCATAAATGTATAATTCTCGCTCGTCTTTGGTAATGCTCCCGATTAAAAGCAACTTGTCTGCAAGATGTTTTGCTAAATTATTTAGCATGATTCACCTTGCTGAACTTTTTAAGCATCTCGGGTGCTTTCGGCTGATAGCAAAAATAGCTGGTCGTACTGTTGGCGTTGATTTTAATCGTACGCTCCACTGCTTTTTTGCAGGCTTTTGCTAAAAACTTTTTCATGGTAACACTTCCTTATTTATTTTTCCTTTGGTAAATTAAAGATATCAAATGCATAAACAAAATTCAATATTTTGTAATAAAAGCGGAAAAATCTAATCTTAAAGCAGAAAGTTAAATTTTATAGATATATATTTTAAAAAAAGCTAATTTTTTAAAATATAACGATATTATTTAGGCCTCGGTTTATTTTACAAGCAATAATGAAATGATAAAATATATCTAACCGGGAAGAGGGTGCTCATATGGATGTTAAGCAATTCGGAAAAAGGATTATTTTCAGGCGCGAAGAATTAGATTTAAGTCAAAAGCAACTGGCTGACATTATACATATATCTAATATTCATCTTTCAAATATCGAACATGGGAAAGCCCTACCTAGCTTTAGTACTTTTTTAGATTTATGTGCCGCTCTAAATGTAAGTGCAGATTATTTAATTGCAGGAAATGTTTATCCAGAATTGAGTGTTGAACTATCAGAGAAAACCAAAAGGTGCTCTGATGAAAATAAAATAATCATTTCAAAAATCGTTGATGTGTTTTTAGAATAGTCTGTAAATCTTGCAAAGAATAGCTTTGTGATGTATAATCAAGCCCGAAACGGCTTGATTTTTTTTGCTATAAAGGAGGGGGAACCGAATGGTAATCGGTATTTGCGACGATTTGGAAGAATACTGTAATGCGATAAAATGTTATTCGCAAAATTATTTTAAAATAAAACAAATTGAATTTGAACTCTATGTCTATTCGTGCGGAAAGGCTTTGCTGAACGCTGAAAAACGATTTGACATTTTATTTTTAGACATAGAGTTAGAGGATTCAAACGGCATAGATATTGCAAAACAAATCTTAGATAAAGCCCCCGGCACAATCATTGTGATTGTGACAAATTACAGAAAATATTTGGATGCCGCAATGGATATGCACGCATTAAGGTTTATGGATAAACCGATTACGCAAGATCGGGTAGACGCTGTGCTGGACAGGGCCGTTGCAGAAATCAATGACGGTTATATTACGGTAATTACGCAGGCAAACGAATTCAAGAAAATAAAAAAGGCCGATATTATCTACGCCGAAGTCTATCGAAAAAATACAACCCTACACACAAAAAATGAAGTGATTGTCAGCAAAAAGCCGATTTCTTATTTCCGGGAACGGTTAAACGCTTCCTATTTTGCAATTCCGCACAATAGTTTTATTGTGAATTTGAATTTTGTCCGCTCTTGTCAAAGGGAAAGAATCGAATTGGATTGCGGGGAAACGGTCAAAACCGTCTATGTTGCCTCGCGGAAACAACCGGACTTCAAAAAGAAATTTATGAGTTTCATCGGAGAGCAATAAATGGAACCAATTAAATTCATCACAGACATTTTTCTTTATATATTTGAGGCGTGGGTTTTCGGGTTTTATGCAAATCTGATTTCCAGTCCTCGAAAGAAAACCGCGCTGCGTATATTTTGCATCGCAATCGGCTATATTGCGCTTCTGATTATTTACGAATGGAACAACTTAATTGCGACAGGCATCAGCATTGTCGTAATCAATGCGTTTTTGCTGTCTTTCCTGTATAAGACAAATATAAAATCCGCTTTGTTTCACGCGTTTGTGTTATTCGGAATTATGGCGGCGAGCGAAGCGGTTACGATGGCAATCGTTACGCTGGTGGCAAACGGAGGTTTTGATTTTTCAAAAACCGATCACTCAACTTATGTTTTAGATGTCATCATCAGTAAACTTGTGTATTTTGCTCTTTTGGTTATGATTGCCTCCCCGTTTGCTAAAAGTAAAAACAAACAGTTCTCGATAAAAGCCTATTGGATTTTATTGATGGTGCCGCTTTCCGGAATTGTAACCGTAACGCTTCTTCGGAATGTCGCGATAACTTCCGAACTGTCTTTCAAGAGTTATGTGCTTTGGATTGTTTCTGCGGTATTGCTCCTGTTTTCCAATATTATTGTCTTTGTCTTATTCCAAACCTCGCAAAAAAACGCTGCGGATTTAAGCGAATTGAAAGCCATTCAACTGCAAAGTGAAACAGATGCAAAATATTTAAATATTCTTGAGCAGTCCAACAAAGATATGCAAATTTTCGCGCACGATATGAAAAACCATCTGACCCAAATTCGAAGCGCAGCAAGCTTTGACGATGCGAAACAGTATTTGGATGCTATTTACCCGGAACTTGAAAAATTCAGTTCTGTGGGAATCAGCCAAAATAAAATGCTGGACTTGATCATCAGTAAGTATTTGCGGCTTTGTGAAAGCAAAAATATTGCCTTTTCGGTTGATGTTAAAACGGCAAATTTGCATTATATTGCCGACACGGATTTATCCGCGCTGCTCAACAATCTGTTGGATAATGCGGTAGAGGCCGCTGAAAAGTCGGAGAACGGATTTGTAAAACTGGCCGTTTATTCCAAAAACCAACTGTATGACGGATTGACTGTTCTCAATTCATGCTGTACTGCCCCGTTAACACGCGGCGAACAGTTAGAAACGACGAAATCCGATAAAAAGCTGCACGGAATCGGCATAAAAAGCATTTTAAAAGTCGTGGAAAAATACAACGGCATTTACGATTGGAACTATAACGAAAGCACAAAAACTTTTGAGACAATTATTGCGTTCCCAAATCAGAAATAATGTCCGATAAAAGCGTGTTCACAAAAATGTGAACACGCTTTTTCTGCTTTTAGGCAGATAATTTCTGCATCTGGGCTTTTTTGTTGCTAAAAAGTTTTTGAATTGTCATTATATAATTAAAAATTCTATTGATGAGATAACATTGTTGGAAAAATCCATTTCTTATTTCATAAAAGGATGTGATTCCAATGTGCAACAAATAGTCAACTATAAATACAGTGAATTCAAACTCAAACAGGAGGTTAATATGAAAACAAGAAAGGTAGCCACTACTTTATTAGCAATCGCCACCCTTATGTCTACATTTATCTTCCCCTCTTTCGCAAAAAACAATCATGATGTCGAATTTAGCTACAGTCTTCCAAACGAAGGCTACTATCAGGTTTATGGCGTAGGACAGAGAAAGGAAGATGCCTCGGGCTCGTATGTGTACAGCTATTCTTCCAATCCGGCCGGTGGTACATATTTCTCTATACACGGCGGCCACACAACATCGCTGAGCAATGGATATGTGAATTGCACCAAAAATGACTCCGCAGTTATTTACGCGGGTCAGCAAAGACGTATCCGTCAGTATGTGTATGAATGGGGATATGCTTATGCATTTATTGGACTTGCACCCACTTCTGGACAATCTCGTCGAACCATTAACGGGAAATGGAGCCCAGATACACTCGGCTATTACCCTTACGCCAATTAAATCATTTCTTTAAATTAAGCAGAGGGCAGATTATTTTCTAATCTGCCCTCTTGCAAAAGGAGTCTGCATGATGGTTCGACACAAAAGTCAAAAACTTGCTTCATTGTTATTTGTCATGTTATTTTTCGTGCTTTCCTGTTTCGGCTGTACTAAAAATGATTTAAAAGGACAAATGCAAAAGGTAATCGGAGACACGGGAAAAAGCGAAGGTGAATTTGAATTTGGTGGTGCGGTAACTGATGTTTTACCCAATGATCAAAACGCTCATTTTTTCACAGAAAAAGTTTTTGTTGAAAGTGAAGCCACGGGTATTGTGGCCTATACCATAAATCATATGACCATTTTGACCAACTTGGATTCAAAAACTTTTCCGGTCTCTGACTTTTCGCAAAGAGCAAAAGAAAACGGCTGGATTTCAAACGAAAGTGTTTTAAACTCAGATTATGACTTTATTCTTGTTAATCTTTCATTAGAAAAAGTAAAAGATGGCATCGTTAAAAACGAAGCAACACTTGTCAATACACTACGCTTGGTTTACAAAAATGAAAGCGGAGAAATTCTCCCCGCTGGCGATATGGAATATTTTTCTTTTGAAGAGACGGATTCCGCAAAACATTCGGAAAACCCAAATGAATATTTGGGCGTTTATCTGAGTGAAGGCGCATCTATCGACTGCAGTGTTGGATATTTCATGCCAAAAGGCACTGTAACCAACACAAAAGATTTGTTTTTTGCTCTTGGTGTAAATCCCGAAAAAACGCAATATATTTATCCAAAATAACAAAGGGGTGTTTTCATGAGACCGGTACTTGCCTTAGAAGTAAAAAAGGCGTTTACAAATAAATTATTCCTATTATCTCTTTTGCTCGCATCAGCACTTGCCTTATATTCCGCTGTGTTCTGTATCATTTCCCATTATAAATTCGTCCAAATGGATCTTGCTGCCGGGGCAATCACGAGTTATACATTAAACCCAGAACTTCCGGGAAGTTCACTGTTTACACAATGGATCGGAAAAGAATTTATATCTCCGGCAGGCTCTTTATTTTATCTTTTGATGCCACTTTTTGCCACCCTCGGTTATGGCTGGTCGTACTGCTCCGAGCGGAAAAGCGGATACATCAAAGCAATCGCAACAAGAACATCTAAGCAGAATTATTTTTTCTCCAAATACATTGCTGTGTTTTTAACTGGTGGAATGGTGATAGCCATTCCGATTTTATTAAATGTAATGCTTGTAGCTGCTTTTGTGCCCGCCATACAACCCGATGTGTTCTACGACATATATTATGCAGCACACCCCTGGTCAACTTTAACCCCGCTGTTCTATGCACACCCCTTTATATATATGCTGTTGAAAATATTAGCAACTTTTATTTTTGCAGGTCTGATTTCTACAATCGGACTGTGTATTACCTTTATAAGCAAAAATGTGTTCGTTGTAACACTTACACCCTTGTTTCTTCTCTTACTGGTTAACTACATTTCTAATTCGCTTAGCAATATCCCGGAAATTTCCCCAATTCAATTTTTACACAGCGGAAAAGTATATGTTGCCCTTTGGGTCGTTTGTTTAGAAGCACTTTTAATATTCATAATTTCCTTTTCCGTAACAATGTTGCGAGGTAAAAAAGATGACATTTTTTAAGCTGTGTAAATACGATCTGAAAAACGGTATGCTGAAAGAAGGCCTCAAATATTTGCTGTCTGTTGTACTTTTTTTGGGCTTTTGTATCGGCTTTGTCTATACCAAGGGAGCAGATTTAGAATCTCGTACTTTCGGCGATTTTCTCTTTTACATTACAGCAGGCATGGAGGAATATATTCCAATGCCCGGTAATATATTTATGTTTCCTGCCCTTTGGGTTTTGCTGATTTTAGTACCGCTGTATATTACACTTTACTACCCCTTCAACGATTTGACAGAATATGGGAAAAATGTGCTGATCAATGCCAAAAGCCGTTCTGCATGGTGGCTTTCAAAATGCGTATGGGCTATGACTTCGGTTTTTCTTTATTTTATCCTGCTTTGGGGTGTAATCGCTCTGTTTTGCATATGTGATAAAGGCAATCTATCCTTGGATGTGTCAAAATCTCTCCTTTACAAACTGATTCCGCAACCGTCGGAAAATATCTACGCATTCCCTGATGATGTGGTTCCCGGATCTGCTTTAGCCTGCCAAATACTTTTTATGCCAATTTTAATTGTCTCAGCACTCTCCTTTTTACAAATGACAATATCTCTGTTTATAAAACCGTTTTTTAGCTTTTGCATCAGCGCAGGCGTACTTGTACTATCCGCCTATTATTTGCATCCGCTAATGCTTGGTAATTATGCCATGTCCCAGAGAAACAATTTGCTAATTAACAATGGAGTTTCTATGAAATCCGGCATCATTCTTTCCGTTCTTTTGCTGCTATTATCTTGTATTATTGGATTGCTTGTCTTTAAACGCTATGATATTTTGAACAAGGAGTGAGTATTATGACGAACATTGTTATCCAAAATCTTTCTAAAACAATTAAAAAGAATGTCGTCATTCAGGATATTTCTATGGAATTGCAAAGTGGTACTGTCTATGGCTTTAAAGGAATCAATGGGTCTGGGAAAACAATGTTAATGCGATTAATCTGTGGACTGATTCGCCCTACGCAGGGTGAAGTCTCGATAAACGGAAAAGTTCTTGGCAAAGATTTATCTTTTCCCGAAAGTGTAGGGGTGTTTTTGGAAAATCCTGCTTTTTTAGGTGCTTATTCCGGATTCCAAAATCTAAAACTACTGGCTTCCATCAAATCCGTTGCGGACGATGAGGCAATCCGTTCAGCGCTTTCACGCGTTGGCTTACGCCCAGATGACCATAAAAAGTATAGGAAATATTCTCTCGGCATGAAACAGCGGCTAGGCATTGCAGCGGCAATTATGGAAAGGCCTGATATTGTAATTTTGGATGAGCCTACAAATTCTTTGGACGCAGACGGAGTAAATCTCGTAAAGAGTGTTATAAAAGACGAAAAAAAACGAGGGGCTTTAGTCATTATCTCTTGCCATGATGCAGAACTATTACAGGACTTGTCGGACGAAACATTTTTACTTGAACAAGGTCGCTTAGTTGGGCACATTACGGAGGGAACAAAATGAAAAAGAAAATAGCAATCATTTCTCTTTCCGTTTTAATCTTTGGCCTTTGGCTTTTTTGCGTCATCAACACCAATATTCGCACAGAAAAGCCGATTTTGAAAACTTATTCCATGCAAGAACCCGTTCCTTATGAATCAGATTATTTCAGACGTTCGGACAATATTCTAGATGGATATACGATAACCGTCTTGAATGCAGAAATCGTTCCTTATGAAGAATATGCAAAAAAGCACCAAGTGACATTACCAGAACGCGGGACAGATGAACTCGGCAATCTCCTATACAGACCAGAATATGTCTATGATGTCGAAGTTCAGTTCTCCAATACGAACAACGAAGAAGGAGCAATTGATATGTTTGATACGCTTTTGGCCAACGGAGATGCGCTTATGCTACGCGCAGACGCTGATTTGTGGGATCAAATGTATCCTCAACTTTCAGGCTCATATTCCTTTCGTCTTCGTCCCAATACGAGTATGAATTTTCATCTTCCTTTCGTTGTGGAATCCGTATATAGTGAAAAATACAATATGGAGCGTGTGAAAAAGGAAAAAATGAGCCTTGTTATTTCACAGTATCCAGTTAAAAAGTCGATTCAAATTAATTAGCTTATACGAATAATAATGTATCTATATTATGATTTACAATATGATAATTTTTTTGAAATCCAACACATTTTTATCAGTAGCACAGAGTCAATATTTATATAAATCCAATTCAGTTACAAAGAGGAGGAAGTATATATGAAAAAATTGTTGTCAATTCTGATGGTTGCAGTCTTAACGTTATCTCTTGCAGTTCCTTGTTTTGCTACCAATCCATCAATTAGCCCAAATACGAATTCTGATTCCGAATCTGTATTATTAAATGACGGAAGTTCTCTATCAGACGAAGACATATTAAACGCACTTAATAATGCTGAACTGGTTGATGCCAGCGAAGACAGCGCATTTACACTTGCAGATTCATCTGTAGAAATATCAGATGATTATTTTCCGGCAACGGCAAATATTTCCGAAATAGAGCCTATAGATATTGGCAACGCAAGCGAGGGCATTCTTGATACACAGAGCGAAGATACTTCTGCAACCAGGGAAACGATAGGCGACCCTATGGTATACTATACACAAAAGTGGTTGAATCAGGAATACGGAAATATTCCTGGATTTGGCTCTGTTCCCGAAAATGGTAAAACGGGATGGGATACAGTTTATGGCCTTCTTCGCGCGTTACAGCATGAATTGGGTATTACCAATTTAGCTAATTCTTTTGGACCGACAACAAGCTCTCGATATGAACAAAACCTATTGCGTCGGCAGGATGGTGTAACAGATAAAAAATTTGCTATTTTGCAAGGCGCACTTTGGTGCAAAGGATATTCCCCTGGCTACAACATGACCGAAAATGCAGATGGGACCATAACTTTCAATGCCGTCTTTGATGAGGAAGTCGAAAATGCGGTGAAACAGTTGCAAAGAGATGCAGGTCTTGCCGTCCAAGATGGTGTTGTATCTCTGAATTTGATGAAGGCCCTGATGTCTATGGATAGCTTTAAACTTTTGCCTTCATCTTACGGAAGTGATGCAAAAATCCGTAATTTCCAACAATGGCTGAACAAAAACTACGAAGATTATACCGGCCTCAATCCATGTGATGGGGTTTATGGACGAAACACCAATAAAGCCCTTATATATGCCTTACAGGCGGAAGAAAAACTTCCGCTTAATATTGCAAATGGTAATTTTGGTAATACAACACAGCTTTGCTGTCCAGAAATCCCCTATTTTGAGAATGACAATGCCGCTCGAGCATATCCCGGAACCTCCTCTGGCGAGTTGTATTCTTATTCTGATATAGTTAATTTCACAAAGCTTTTACAATTCGCCTTATATGTTAACGGCTTCGGCGACGGGGATTTCGATGGTATATACGACAATGCAACAAAACAAGCTGTGCGAGAATTTCAAGAGCATCATGCGATTACAATCAACGGTAAAGCGGATAAAGGGACTTGGCTTTCTTTATTTATCAGCTGCGGCGACCGTAACCGTCCAGCAATTGCAGCAGATTGTGCGACAATTCTAACAAAGCCTAAAGCCGAGGCGCTGTACGCTAACGGATATCGGTACATTGGTAGATACTTAACCGGAACATATAATGGTGGAATTAGCAAAGCACTTACTCGAGAAGAAGCGGAAATCATCTTAGCTGCTGGGCTGCACTTTTTCCCTATATATCAAACTTCCGCACGGGAAGATGAATATTTCACTCCAGAGCAAGGCACTGCTGATGCGAAAGCGGCAATTGAAGCTGCAACAGCACTCGGTATTCCAAAAGATACAATTATATATTTTGCGGTGGATTTTGATGCTATGGACCATCAAATCACCTCCAATGTTATTCCGTACTTTCAAGCCGTGCATGAGGAAATGTCATATAGTATTTATAGAACCGGTATTTATGGAGCGAGAAATGTGTGCTCACGCGTTTCTGAAAAAGGTTACGCCTGCAGCAGCTTTGTTGCCAACATGTCAACTGGCTTTAGCGGAAATCTTGGTTTTAAAATGCCGAGCAACTGGGCTTTTGATCAATTTACCGATAAAGACCAATCCGGAAACTATTTATCCATTTCAAGTCCCGATGGCTCGTTTGCAATTGATAAAGATGGTTTCTCCGGTCGAGATCATGGTGTGGCAAAATTAGAAGATTCAAATGAGCCTGTTGCAGAAGATTTTATTCTTAATTACGGAGAACCGGCCAGTGACAAAGTGGTCGGTCCAACAGTTAATATATTTGGTGTTAATGTTCCCTTATTCGAAATAGAAATCGGCTTAGAAACAGACTCGAATGATTTAATTAAAATCAATAATAACATAAAAGATCAAACATGCGAAATAACTATTGGGGTAAAAACGGATACGACAGATCCCAATGTAAAAAACAAGGAATATGCGGAAATCAAAAGTTTTGTAAATGCGTTAGGTAGGCAAACAACTACCCAAACTTGGAACAATTTTCAAAAATTAAGAAGCAAGTTCAACAAAGTTAATACAAAATTCGGCTTTGATTTTGATATGTATAGAGTTGGTTATGCGAAATTCAGTTATCGAACTGGCGAACTCGAACTTATTGAAGGCGGATTGGGGTTAATTGCAGAAACGACTGCTTCCCTAAAAAAACCAATAGTACCGCTTGTTTATTTGCGGTTGGACATAATAGGCTCTTTTGAAGCTGGTTTAAAATTAGTTGCAGAAGACTCGATGTTAACAATAAATGGCGACTTGGAGTTTTCTGTTGAACCGCGCCTCGGATTTCAAATAGGTTGTTCTGCAATACATGTGTATTCTGGATTTAGCGGAGAACTTGGTTGCAAGATGAGGGTCCCTATGACTTCTCTTGAAGAGAACTTTTCGATTTTTTTCAAGGCAAAGGATTTATTGAAACTATTGTATTAGGCCAAAAAAATTATGCCAATTTAGAATTCACTCCAATAGAACTATATCCTCGGCAACAACTAAACTCGAAATATTCCATTGCGAGAAACGACTTTAAGCCCATTGCGCCACTACCCAAAAACAACAATAGGCTTATAAGTAATGATCCCAACACATTCAAAAAAAACATACAAGTTTATGCTGCTCCAAAGATTGTGAGCCTAAGTGACGGCAGAATGTTTATGGTATACATAGACGATGCTTCCGACCGTTCTGCCGAAAATCGTTTCACACTCATGTATAGTGTATATGACGGAACAGTATGGAGTACGCCTCAGCCTGTCTTAAATGATGGGACGGCGGATTTTGAACCGATGCTGTGTAGCGATGGAAACGGTGGAGTACATATCCTATGGCAAAATGCAAATACCACATTTAATGAGGGCGTTACACTTGAGCAAATGTCCAAATCAATGGATCTGTACTATACACACTGGAATGGTTCTACCTTTAGTGAAGGAACAGCGATTACTGTAAATAATCAAAATTTTGAAATGTCCCCTCAAATTGTGTCTTCCGGTAATAATATTTCAGTTATTTGGCAACAAAATTCTGAAAATGATCCTTTGGCTATAGACGGAACAAATAGCATCTACAGAAGACAATTTGTTAATGGCTCGTGGCAAACTGTGGAAACCATAGCATCAAATTTGCCTCTAGTTAATAGCATAGACAGCGACTATGTCGACGGAACTAATGTGGTAGCTTATTGTGCCAAAACCGAAAACGAGACTTCAACTATTAATGATTTTGAATTATTCTGCTTCAACGGAAGCCAAACCACGCAGCTTACAGATGATAATGTACCTGATTATTCGGTAAATTTATTAAATAATGAATTATACTGGATTCGTGATGGTGCCATAGCTTCTATGCAAAACGGAGACGCAAACACCAAGCAAATCATTGAACCGCTTGACAGCTCTGTCACCGAAATCAAAGTGCTTCACAACACTGCCGGCGACAAAGCCATTACATGGAAGCAGGAAAATGAAGCCGGTGTAACTTTTTATGGCGTAAACTATAATGATGAAACCAATAGCTTCGGTGCAACACATCCGCTTACAACCGATGGGGGTGTCGTGCGTGGTTGGGATGCTTGCTTGCAATCAGCCGGGCAAATTGAATTAGCTTTTTGCTACGCTGATTATTTGGACGAACCCGTTAACGGACAGCCTTATGGCACATTAAGTTTAATTCAAAAGTCATCAGAAACATTTTGTGATGTTGCGGTAAATCCAAATGCAACCTATAGCGGCGAAATCGAACCAAATAAGGAAATTACGCTAGTTACTGAGGTCTATAACACAGGTTCACAGCCTATCAATCAATTTAACATAAAAATTCTAAATGAGAACAATGACATTGTTCAAGATTCCACAGTCAACCAAGAACTGGGCATAGGCGAAAACGCAGAAATTGAAATTCCGTTTACTTTGTCCAATTCTATTAGCAGAGCCGACTACAAAATCCAAATTCTGCCTATTGGAGAAGAGGATATTTCGCCAACGGACAATGAAGCGGTATTTTCCATTGGATTTGCAGATCTTTCCATTGATTCTGTTGAAGAGGTCAGAAACGATTCTGGGCGACAACTGAAAGTAACAGTTAAGAATGATGGATTTACCTCTATTGGAACTGCCGATCTGCAAGTTTATGCCGAAAGCTATGGCGGTATGCTGATTGGAACAGCAGAAATTTCCTCGTTGCTTCCGGGCGCAGAATCTGTATTCACTTTCAACCTTGACGAGAGTTATTCGGATTCCTCAGTTTCAGAAAGCCCAAAACTAGTCTATATAGCTATAGAAACCTCTGACGCCGAGAGCAATTATGCAAACAACAGCATAGAATATTATGTTTATCCAGATTACTTAATCAATGTGCAGACAGGAACGCAAGGAGGCACGGTGGCGGGGTCTGGTACTTACGAAAAAGGCTCCAATGTTCAGATCATCGCGACCGCAGATCCTGGATATGTCTTCCAAGGGTGGTATGAAAATAATGTTAAAATTTTTGATGCCGAATCAATATATTCATTCCTTGTAACCAACGGCAGAACACTGGAAGCGAGATTCGTTCCTCTTGACACCTGTGATATTGAGCCCGTACCCACAAAACCCGGCGTGGTAGACAAAGAAAATAAATATTTGCGCGGCATTGAACCATGCGGTGCGGTGCAAGATTATTTTATGGTAACAAATGGTGGTTCGCTTCGACTGATTCCGGATAAATATGATTTTGCCTTTGGGACCGGCACACAAGTGCAATTGCTTTCCGAAAATGGTACAATTGTAGATGTATATACTGTTGTTATTCTTGGAGATATAAATGGCGATAGCGCAGTTGATGCTTTTGATGCAGCGGTCTTAAGCCTGTATTTAGGCGGGTTTGCGCAATTGGATTTGGCTTATCTGGAAGCTGCAGATCTAAATCAAGACGGTACGATAGATGAAAGGGATTATCAAACCTTGCGAAATATGCTTTCAGGCACATTAAATAATTATCGCCTGTTTCCAAAAAATGTGAATATTTTGTATAGCATGCATAGCGTATAATTATAATTCTAAACAATTCATTTTTATCATCGAAATATTTTTCAGCTTCTATCTTCCTTTGTGTAGTGCCCGGTAATACGGGCACTACCATACTCCTATTTTAAAAATCCTGTACTATTGGAAGTGATTTTTTGCCGAAGGCGAAACAAAAGCAAAATCCAAAACACCAATTAACCGCAAAAGATTATATTAAACTTTTTGTTGCTTTCTCATTTATGGGACTTCTGACATTTGTTGTGTTTAAAGTTGCATTTATCCCAAAAGACGCCGCAACAGATGCAATGGTGTGGGAAACTTTAACGGAGCACAGGTTTACGCCGACGGACCGCACAACACTTTACAGGGAAGAACGTCCGAATATGATGATAACCAAAAATATAACCTATTCGGAAAAAAGCGGCGACGACTATACGCTATGGTTTGAATTTTTCGTCTTTGAAGACGCACAGCACGCGATGAGCGGCTATGATTCTCTAACCACCGAGTTAAGCCAAATCGAGAGAAATTATACAAACGATAATATTGACGTCGGCGGATACAGGGCCAACTTTGTCTATCGCACCTTAAAGGCAGGCGGGAAATATTATTATTTAATGCGGATTGACAACACGCTTTTATATGCTTACGGCGACGAAACCAATATGGACATCATCAACCAAATCGCTTCAGAACTCGGATATGTCGGTGATTAAAAAACTAAAAAACAGCTTTAGGAGGCATTTTACATGACTGCGCAGCAAAAAGCGATTTTTACAATCGTTTACTTTTTAGTCATGCTTATCCCGTCATATTTGAGCCGGCGCTGGCTTTGGACGGCGGTTTGCAAGGCGGGTGGCACAACGCCGAAAGAGCTCCGCGCAAAAATAGGCAAAGCGGAAGAGGAAGCGCCGAACGGTTCTCGAAGATATTATTTAAGCTGGGTGGCGCAGAATTCAGCTGCTTCCAATCGGTTTAAACGTCTGATTCGGCTGCATACCCTATTCGCAACGCCGGACAAACTGTTCCTAGCTGTTGCTGTTGTAGGATTGGGCATACCCGCGTTTGATAAAATTCTCAAGGTCGGCATGTTCGCTGTACCGATTTTGATTGTCGTTAGTTGGATTGTCGGAATTTGGTATAAAAAGCAAGAAAGAAAATAAACATATCTTTTCAAAGATACATTTTAAAAGGAACTTTGTCATAAACAAAAAAGCCTAAGGCTAAATATTGATCCCCGCAATATTTTTGAGGAAGTGAGAGCTGTTGCCGAGACCCAAGCAAAAACCGAAACCGAAATACACCGCAAAAGATTTTATACGAACCGCGTTGCTTTTCGGGGTTATGATTTTGTTTTTCCTTATCCTGTTGACGCTGGCTTTTTCTTCGCCGGTTGCGCCGGTGACAGACCAACAAGTGTGGGATACGCTGGTTTCTCACGGCTACACGCCATCGGACAACACCGAAGCGATTGACGCGGCGAATCCGGGCGTGAGCACACAGAAAAACATCTCCTATCGGGAAACAGACGGGGAACGCGAAACCTTGCGAATCGAATTTTTGACTTTCGGGGATACGAGAAGTGCCATGATTTGCTTTCGTTCTCTCTGTTCGGATTTAGATGGAATTCATAGGGACTATCTGACCCAAAGCGTTGCGACCAGCGGGAACCCGGCCAATGTTGCGTATTATATTTTAAAAGCAGGCGGAAAATATTATTATCTCTTCCGTGTAGACAACACGGTGTTATATGCTTACGGCGACGAAGCCAATATGGACATCATCAACCAAATTGCTTCGGAACTCGGGTATGTCGGTGATTAAAATAAAAACAAAAACAGTTTTAGGAGGAATTTAAAATGACTGCGCAGCAAAAAGCGATTTTTACAATCGTCTACTTTTTGGTGATGCTTATCCCGTCATATTTGAGCCGGCGCAAGATTTGGGCGGCGGTTTGCAAGGCAGGCGGCACAACGCCGCAGGGCGTCCGTGAAAAACAAGCGGAGCTTCTCCAAACCGGCACTTCCAACACCCTTCAAACGCGGTTTGAGGTTTGGATGACGCAGAACGCACCCGACCCGCGGAAATTCCGACTGCTGCTCCGGTTTTATCAGCTTTGTCTTGCGCCGAATATCCTTTTTGCCTTTATGTCGTTTAACGGGCTTTATTCCCATGCGCTTGACACCATTTTAAAAATCGGCATGGTCGTTGTACCGGTAATTATTCTTGTCGGTTTCGGCTTCGGGATTTGGTATGACAAGCACGAAAATCGTTAAACCGAAGAAAAGTTTATTGAGGAGTATGGCTTATGCGTGAAAAAGGAATGGGCTATATCATCGCGTTCTTCGGCTTAATGATTTTAAATCAATTTGCCGTGATGTGGATTTGGCCGTATATCTATGACTGTACCGGCAAGTCGCCGCAGGAAATCAGCCGCTATCGGCGCAAAGTCCGCTACAATCCGAAAAAGCTATACATTTGGCTGACGGAAAATTCCAGTGACCGTAAAGGCACCGGCAGACGGCTGATTTTTTATTATCTTTCAAAGCTGCCGGCGCTTCTCGGGCTTGTTGTGTCTGTCATCGGATTGTTCACAAGCCTTGTGGACCCGGTGATGGATATCGGCTTTTTTGTGGTTATGTTTTTCGGCATGGGCTGTATGATTGCCGGCCCGATTTTCGGCAGACGGTCGCTGTAATTCGGCTTTTTGGCGTCAGAAAAGCCAAATACCCCGCCTATCCCTATTACTATTGCGTCTTCACCAGCACCGATGTTAGCTTTGACCCTGTGGAAATCCGCACAGGTGTAACAGTAAACAAGATAGCTTTGGTCAATTACACCGCATATAACCAAACAGTTGCCGAAGCCAATGCGCTTGACCGCGTGCAGTATCAAGACTTAACCGCTCTTGATGCCGCTCTCGCGGTAGATGTCAGCGGTAAGAACATGACAGAACAGGCAGAGGTAGGGGGTAGACGTGCAACCCCACGCCATTTTAGAGACGATTACAGATTTGAAAAAAACACTGTTCCGCCGGTTGAGCCTTTAAACCCTCCTGCCGAGACACCGACAGAAACTACGGTAAAACCAGCCCAGCTGCAACAGGCACACAAAATCTGTAAGCCCCCGAAATTTCTGAAACAGGAAAAGTGACGTCTATCCTTTTTGCGGTAGCTGTATGTTGTCAACAGGCGTTGTTCTTACAGCAAAAAAAGCGGGACTAAAATAAACTCCTAAATTTAGGTGATGCATATGGAAATAGACATGGAAGAGATGATTCGGCGTGGTTTATTTTTCAAACCGGCAGATACCAATCAAAAATTCAAAACTAAACTTGATGAAACGACTCTCAAGCGTGTCGTAAAACAAGATTTACCCGAAACGATTCGCAAGAGTTTTAAAAATCAAGAATATGATACCTACGAGACGATTGCAGAACTTGTTTTGTATCGGGTGTATGGTGTTCCACCTTCCGGCAACGACGGTGCACGACAAAAAGGTGCTTTTGCTACAACCGAATTCGCAGAATCCCGAATCGATGTAAAATGCCGATTGTCATTAGATCCGCAATGGAAAAATGCGCTATACATCGAGGAAAAGCTCTTAATTCCAAAGGGAGTTGTTCTGCAAGTTGGCGCTGTGGGGCCGGTAACGCTTCTCTCTGGCACAGTTTTGGAGGGAGGAGCCGATCAAATCCTTTTGCCAAAAGATTGGCCGGAGGACTGGGTAATCGGATATCGATATGTTACCTCTGAACCTCTTATGGAGTATCCTACATACTCTACAGAAAAGCCTGATGAAATACGATACAAAACAATTTCTAACAGTTAGCATTTCCTTTCTGCTGTAATCTCTTTTCACATGGGAAGTTTCCTTTCTCCTATCTCCATGACAGGTACCACCTGCCGCCAAATGGGCAGAAATGCCCCTTGGCGCGGGTGGTATTCTCTTTCTCGGCTATTTCTTTTTGATCTTAAAAAGCAAACTGCTTTTCCCGCCTTTGGCACGATACCGCTGTTCGGTCGTGATAAGCCCGGACTGCCGCAAGTCCCGCAGCGCTCTGCGGACAGTGGACTGAGACAGCTTAAGGTCCGCGGCGATTGTCGGAATGGCAGGCCAACACTCTCCGTTCTGATTGGCTCTGTCCGCGAGATAAATATAAACCGCAACTGCGCGGTGCGGTAGATCCATTCTATATAAAAAATCAAGTCTGCCCATCGGGGTTCACCTCCGTATTCTTAACCGATCGTTGATAAATAAGACGAGGTTCGCCTCGTCTGTTTTTTGGCCCTGTTTGAATCGGTCTGCCGCCTTTCTTGTTGTCGCCCTGCGGTTCTTCCGGCGGACAAGTTGCTTCGGCTTCTCTTTCCCATGGCGGTATACCGTCCAACCAGTCCGCATGATACTTTTGAATAATACCGTTTAGAATTTCTTGTTTCTCTGCATAGGCGACCTTGCGGTTGCCGTTCTCTCGGACGATATATTCCTTATCAAAATGAATGCCCCAGTTGAAGAACAGCTTGAGTTTTACCTTCATCGGATAAAAGCCTGTTTTCATGACAACAAACTGTCCTTTTGGCATAGACTTTAATTCATCGGGCGTCATCAGCGGGCGTTCTGTCATTTGCAGGGATTGTGACGGATCGTTTTTGCTTCTGCTCACAGACCCTGTCAGCACCGTGCGGGAGCCGAGCGCTTTCGAGAGCACCTCTGCCGAACTGCTGTTGGGTGCAAAGCCGCCGAAAATGGTAAGCTGTGTGTTGTCGATGATGATTTCAGCGCCCTCCTTGCCATAGTTCTTTTCGAGCTGGGCAAAGGACTGGATAATCGGCACAATCTGCAATCGCCTGCTTCGGGAAGCCGAAAACATCATCTCGGCGGATTCGATTTTCGGGAGCGTACCGAACTCATCACAGAAGAATACACAGCGGTTCTTGAGCTTGCCGCCCTGCTCATCGGCGACTGCGAGGATTTCTCTGTACAGCTGTTGGATAATCAAAGAAATCATAAAAAAGGTGTTTGGATTTTCTTCGGGCATAATCAAAAAGATGGCGGACTTCTCCGAGCAGAACTTTTCTGCGTCTATTTCGGTGTCAAAGCACAAAAGCTGTTCCAGTTCGGAGTCAAGAAATGCGTTTAAGCGGGACAGCGCCGTGCTCATAACGCTTGCCATTGACTGCTCCGCGGTATTGAGCGCCGCTCCCGCAAACCATTTCGCCTTGTGGTCGTTCGGAAGCAATTCCATAAGCTGTTGGAACTGGTTTTTCTTTTTATCCTTGGAGGGCGCAAGTAATTCCTGAATGATTTTAAAGACCGACACGATGTGTCGCTTGCTCGGTTCACAAAATTCCGCCACCAGTAAAATGGTCGCGGTCAGCAACCCTTCCGCCGCGTCATAGAAGTAGGCGTTTTGACCGAAAGACGAAGCGTCCATACCGGAAAGGATAATCGTTTTGGAGATAATCTTGGCATACTTTTCCGCTTTGGCCTTGTAGACGAGCTCGTCGGGATTTGCCGAATACAAATCCATGTATTTGTTGACAAGGTGCAGAAGATTATTGCCGTTGCTACGTGTGGGATTTCGCAAATCGATAACAGAAATATTGTAGCCGTATCCTTTGGCAATCTCACCATAGTTTCGCATAACGTCACCCTTTGTGTCGGTGGATAAAAAGCTCATGCCCGAAGCGCAGGCGTATTCGATACACGGATAAAGCCAATATGCCGTTTTACCGACACCCGCCGCGCCAATCATCAAGGTGTGCACATCGCCTGTGTCAATCATTGCGGTTGTGTTGCCCTTGCCGCCGGTGCACCCGACGACAATACCCTGCGGCAGCGGCTTGTCGTTTGCAGACGGTACTTTTCCCGCCGCAGCCTGCTTTCGCCATTGCTTCGGAAGAAAAGGGACATGCCGATACATTCTTCGTATTTCAGTTTTTGTCGCCCACCGCGCCGTGCCGTGCTGACCATCTCCGACAGTTTTGGATTTGATGTTGTTTAAGCTGTAGATGTGAGCCAGCAGCGTAACCCCGCCGAGCACACAAACCATCGCGACGCTGATTATGACTAAAGCTGTAATCCCGGACATTGCTCTTCCTCCTGTGTTACAAATAATAAATCCTCGTTCCAATCCTTTTGGTTCGGAATGAGGATTTGATGGCGGATACCGCTTGTAAACAGCTTATCCGATATTCGTTTGTCGGCCGCCAGTCCCGCTTCATCGTTATCCAAGCACAGATACACCGTTTGGATATGCGGATTGTCTTGCAGCATCTGAAACAAAACCTTATCGGAAACCGAGCAGGCCGCCGCATAGCTGTGCTGCTGCCAGTTGCAAGCTGCCGAAGCCGATGCGCGTTCAAAGCTCCCTGCGGCTCTCAACTCATTTTCCCGTGCCCATACTGTTTGCAAAGCATTCGCTTTCTGCATGGAGATAAACGAGAGCGTATCTATAGGCGCTTCAAACAAATACAGCTTGTCGCTTTTCCCGGTCCAGTGAAAACTGTATTCTGGCAAACTGCCGCCGGCGTTGCCTTTGTAACTGCTTTGCGCACCTGTACCTCTTTTGTGCGCGTGCTTTGGATTCCCGTCTGTATCATAGCCGACAAAAACCACATTGTGGTACGGTGCGGATTCATACACCATTTTACGATGCACAAAAGTATACAACACGTCCCGGTCAATGCCGCGGCGGTTTACTAGATATGCAAATACGCGGCGCATATTGTCATTGGCTTTCGGTAATACAAACGGCGTGGTATCTTGCAAAACGGGTGGCGAGCATTGCAGTAAGCCATTGCTCGTACCGAGTAAATATTCCACCGCCTGCGTATAGGACTTGTCATAATAGCGGCGGACAAAATCAATCGCGTCCCCGCCGACACGTTCATACTGATGGAACCAAAGATTGCCGCGGATGGTAACTTTTTGTGTGCCGTCCCGCCACTCCCATTCGGAGCCGGAGCGTTTCAAAGTTTCACCTTGGCTTCGAAGCAATTCGACAAGGTCGGTTGTGCGGGCACGGTCTTTTTGAGAATTTGTGAAACGGAGGTGTTGCATAGGCATAGTAAACCCTTTCTTTCCAGTTAGCCATAGTAAATGAATTCTAATGATTTTTAGGAGGTCGAAAAATATGTTAGCAGAAGTAAAAGAAATATGGAAAAGCATTACCGATAAGGACGTTCCGGTCGGAATTATATTTAGCCTGATTGTAATTGATTGTATTTTTACCACAGAACAAATCACTACTACATTACTTTCATTTGTATCCAAGGGAACAATTACAATAATACATACGCTAAGCGGAACAATCTATACCTTTGCCGTGTGGGCTTCCATCGCTGCCTTGGGGGTGTTATTCTTCATTGCTTGTTGCAGGGGCATCATCAATAAAATCAGAAAAGGAGGAGATTTATGGGAAGTAGAAAAAATGATGATAAGTCTACAAATTGAGTTTGAAAATATTTATAAAAAAGTAGCCGTACTTACCATAATCATTACGCTTACCCAGCATATATTGGGGAAGCCGATTGCTGAAAATTTTTGGCCTACGTTGGCGCTTATGCTCGATGTCGTTGTTGTTTTAGGTTGTTTGGGGACTACAACAAGTAACAAACTATCCAACACTTAGGATGGCAGTAGTCCCTGCGCCTGTTTTTTCTCATTGATTCTGCGCTTCAGCTTTCGTTCGACAAGCTCGGATGGTCCTTTTCTTTTGTCGTCCGTTTGGCTTTGAATCAGCCTTGCTAAATTTTGAAGCAACCGAAACAAGGCGAGCGCTGTGGACGGCATAGGATAAGCAGACGACAACTGAACATGCTTTTCACTCGTCGTGTCGGGTTCTGTTTGAACCGGCACGGCTTTTTCTGTTCCGTCTTCCTCCAAATCGTCTTCTTTCTTAGATAAAACGGGAAGGCGCATAGCTGCTCGGATCACCGCGTTCTTGATTGACTTAAATTCTTTGTTTTGCACAAGCGGCACACGTTCAGGCATTTCCTGCGTATAGGTTTTTAAAACTTCCTCACGCTGTTCGTACCATAAATCATAAAGCGCGGAGATTCTTTCGTCTTTCGATAATTCAATCACAATCGCGTCAACAAGGTCCTTGACATCCGATTTCAAATATCCGTACACCTTTTTGCCGTTCGTCTTAGATAAACGACAGGCAAGCTCCATAAGCAGTGCTTCCGTTTTCGGATTGTCATAACCCCCTAAATTTATCTGCGCCACAATTTCCGCGAGTGTTTCTCGGCCTTGCTGTTTCAGTTCATTGCGGTGCTCGGTTTGCTTTTCGTAAACGCACAGCAAATCTTGTGCAAAGATATCCTTTGCGAAAGAAGAGCGCAAGTTGTTGACACCCTGCTTTGTGAGATAGCCTTCATTCTCAACTATGGAATACGCAATCAAATGCACATGCGGATGATGCCCTTCATTGTGGAACGCCGCAAACCACCGCAGGTTTTCCATTGGGATTTTCAAATTGTCCGACAGCGCCTGCGTCTGCGTCCGCAGCATATCCCGCCACCGACTTCCGGTATTGTATCCTAGACGTTCTGCGTCCTCCCGCCGCAGAGAAATGATGGCCGTCCACACATAACCGCGGTGCAGATTCATTTCTTCCGATACTTTGGACAACTGCACCTCCACACCGTCATCCGTAAACAAACCATGCGAACCGAAGCGCTCCGCGCGGGGTCGGGTGGCGATATAGTCTGCATAGGTTTTTTGTGTCCGCAGTTCATCGGCATTGTCTTCCACGGCACGCGAGATGAACTCCGAAGCACTTCCAAGCGTTGGCGTTTGCAGATAGTCTTCATACTCGAGCATCTCTTTGGTATCGTGAAAGTCTTTTAGGATTTTTTCAATCAGCTGTTTTTGTTTTACGGTGGCGGGCGCAAATTTTTTCGTGTCGTCCAGTTTGTCCACACCCTCGCGCGTGGCAATATATTTTGCATAGCCACCGGCAGACTGCCGTGCATTTGGCTTGAGATATTTGAATTTTGTAACCAGTTTTGCCAATGTTTTTCCACCTCTTATTGAAACAGCAAGTTATTCATCATACTACTAATAGATCTTCAAAATTAAATTGCATGGAAGATTTCTTGACTTCACTGCAAAGATGCACTACATATAAGTGAGGCGAGCGCCAAATTTATTTTAATAAGGAGAGATGATACCATGAAAATCATCAATGCATTAAAAGAAATACTCGACGAACTGAGAGAAGCCTGTCGCCGAAGAAGAGAATACTGGCGAAATATCGACACCACAGATTCCAAAATAATCGTATACGAGAAGGAAGAGTTTTGGTTTGATAACGGCATGGGAGTACGAATAACCTTTACAGACGAGCGAGGTAGACCCATGCGTTAAGATTACCGTTGCCACTCTACAGCATCCTCAAAAGAAATCGTACCGTTGAGCCGCCTTATTTCATTAACGCACTCGCCTCTCAGGCGGCTCAATGCAATTTCATCAATTTCATTTGTTGCTGCTACTACATTCATAGTGACAGCAAGTTCGACGGCTATTTTAAAAAGCAAACGGCAGATACGAGTATTGCTCTCGGCAACGATACTTTTCATATTGGACAGAAAAGCGTTGGGCAGATATGAAGTATCATCGTCTGCCGTAACATGACCGACATAATACCGAATAGCTTTATCAATAAACTCCGACTGACTTTTACATTCATCTTTTCTGTAATTATTTTTTACAAGCTCTAATGTGCTTGGATATGCCCATAGTAAAAACTTTTTCTTATCTTTTGGTGCAGGCATAACTTCACCTCCGTTCAAAATCTGCAACCCTTCCTAAAACTGCCGTAAGCTCGGCGTTTTTCTGTATAGCAACCTATCTATTCGAGCTATATTGCTACTAGCAACCCACCCTGAAATATAATATGTTAAATCCCCCAAAACGGCCTAACGGTCGGCGTTGCCGGCCGATGTGCCCGAGAGGCGGGAGCGTAAGCAACCCACCTCTCTTTCTCCTGCTTGCAATTCAACCCGCATCCATCCCTCACGCTTGCCTGAATTCGCTCTCCGCAAAACGCCCGCAGTTTGCTTTTTTCGTGCTTGTTCGAGTCTTTTCCCGACTTCCCTGCAAAAACGGCACACGGGGCGACACGTCGGCTCACAAGGGGTTTCCTTGCGGCTTTTCTTTGGGTGAAATCGTCTTGCCGTCCAACCGCACGAAGCAGCTTTTGGTATAGGACAGGTGATTGGTTTCTGCTATGCGGTCGAGCACCGCGAGCATATCCGCTTCTTTTAAGCTGACCGGCACATTTAAAGCATCGTAACAAATCCATTCCGGCGAGTCCTTGTCGTCCTTGACAAACACATCATACCCCAACTGCAAGCGGCCGCCCGCGCGGTACAGTACCGCTTGAAGCTGCAGACAGCCCGCAGTAAGGACGGCCGCAACGGTTTCGGGAAGCGGCGAAGGGTTTTCTTTTTGCAGTCTCGCAATCTCTTTTTCGCGCAGATATTTTTTGAAAGAATACCGATTGCCGAGCTGTTTTTTCAGTTCTTTTATGCGTTTCATGTCGTTCTCCCTTTTCTAAAACGTTATGCCGTTGAAGAAATCGGGCGCGTCCGATTCGTCTTCGCTAAAGGTATCATCCTCATCCGGGTATTCGTCATCCTCGTCTTCTATTTCGAGCTCCGATAGAGTCTCGTCATCCCGGCAGTTGGCATAAAACGCCTGCATACTGTCGCGGACAGCTTGATTCAACACATTGGTATCCAGCCCGCAGTCCTTGTACCCCTCGTAAACGGTTTGGTAATAATACGGCTCGGGCATGCCGAACCGCATTTTCAAATTCATAACGTACACCATCGCGTGGATTTCTTCTCCGCCGATTTGCACGGAGACGTCTTGCTTGAAATAGTGAGAGGGATAGCCCTCGTAACGGTCCAGGTGCTTTTCATCCTGTGGCTCGATTTCCCATACGGCGACCGGGACAAACGCGCCGGGCTTCGGTGCAATGGTCGCATACGCGCCGTACTGTGCACCCTTAAACTGCAGCTCGTAATCCTGAATGACGCCTGTGCCGTAGAATTTGGACGTCTTGCAGCGCATCGCCATCTGCGCTTTGTTTAGGTTGCTGCCGTAGGCAACATACAATCTTTTGCTCATATATATCGATTTCATCCTTTCACATCGTCATGGAAAAAGCAGGCGTTTCCGCCTGCTCGGTTTCTGATTCTTCTGTTTGTACAGGTTCTGATTCGACACTTTCCAACGCCTGCTGTGCTTCCAACCGCCTTTCCGCCAGCCGTTCCTTTTGCTTTTGCTCCTGCGCGGGATCCCGCCATGCGATGTTGCCGTCCAGATTTTTTAAAAGGTGCATCCGCGCCGTTTTAAATTCATCGCCGATAAGACCGAGGCGCAGAAGCCAGGTGCGGAAGGTATATTTTTCATTGTCGCTGTGCGTTCTGGCACGGGACGCACCTTTCTGCACAAGCGCCTGATGGCTGATGGCAAGGCAAAGCTGGATATATGTTTTGACTTCCCCCGCGTGGAGCGTGGAATTAAACAGCCTGAATTCAATCGTGCCTTTGGAAAACACGCTGTGCAAATTCAAAGCGTGATAGCGCGTGTGGTCATAGTGCCGGTATCGACCGCTGGAACCGTTGTACCACAAGGTTTCCAAATCCTGCATGGTCTTGGGACGCTTTCGGTTTAACACGTCTAAAAACTGCGTGTCCGCTTTTTTGCAGTAGTCCTCCCGCGCCACATCCACCTGCAGTGTCTTGTACAGCAAATCCTCCTTCGCCGCCATAATGTTGACAAGATTCCGAAGCGTCTGCGGCGTGTGGTTGGAAGCGTCCACATGGACGTGAATGCCGCACGACTTGTTAACCTTTGCGCCGCCTGTGCGCAGCTTGCGGATGAGCTCCTGTATTGTTTCAATATCGCGGTACTGACAAATCGGCGATACAACCTCTACGGAATAGAGGGTGCTTTCCGTTTCGCCTCGGCGGTTTTGACAGCGAATAGACGCGTCGGACATTACCTTCCATTGTCGATTGCGTTCATCTCTAACGGCATACGCGTCATAGCCGCCACCGACATGCACAGCTTCCGAGCCAAAATGTCCGGCGATGATTTTGGCCGCCGCACAGCGCGTAAGCCCGGTCATCTCAATTTCAAAGCCGAAGTTTTGCGTCCTCAAACGGATTCACCGCCCTTAGAGGAAGACTCTTTCGGCTTTGTGACCTTCGGCGCCGACTTCATGCCCGTGCTCAGCTCCAGGTACTCCCGCACACCGGTCGGAACATATTTGGTGTAAAGCACATCGGCCGCTTTTTCCAGTTCCTTTTCGAACGAAAGGCCTTTCTGCTCCATATACAGCTTGGCGGCTGAGAGCTTTTCTTCCTCGACCGTAATGTGCACTGTCGCTTTTTTCATTCTGCATCATCCTTTCACATAAAAAACAGGATTGGAGCTTACTGTCCAATCCCGTTCGTTGTTTGCCTGCTTTTGTAAATTCGTTTTTAAAAAAGCCACGTTCATGCTGTTTTCTCCTGTTCCATATAGGAGATATATGGGATTTTAAGCCAATGCGTCCACCGGCCGTCTGTAAGCTGTGTGCGGACAACACCGTACTTTGTTCCCATCGCCTCAATGACCTCGCCGTTCCCGATATACACACCGATGTGTCCCGGCTGCCACACAGCAAGCCCCGGAAGCTCAGGGATTGTGTCGATGCTTCCTTTCTCCGCCGTATTTTCAAACATCGCGTCGGCACTGATGTCGGGCATGCCGTTTGTCCCGATCATGATGGTTTTACCGACAGGGTCGTACCAGCTGTAGCCTTTGATAAGCCCCACGCAGTCCGCCGTTCTCCCGCCGAGCCACGTTTCCTGAATGAAGTCCTCATAGCTTCCGACCTCGTTCGGGTACTGTGCGAGCTTTTCCTCGAATATTTTTTTGCTTAACACCGTACCGTAAGTGCCGTACACATAGCCCCAATGCGCCTTTTCCGCGCCGATCGCCCACTGTACCAAATCCAAATTGTTTTTGGTGTCCGGCGACACATACATGGACGTGTCAATCACCGTTTGGCGGATGCCGTTCATCACATTTTGAAAGTCTTCCGCCAGAAGCTGTGTCCCAAACGCGGCGTTGACAGCGTCCACGAGCTGCTCATCTGTCTGGTTTGCAGAAAAACAACCGACTAACCTCAACACGAACTGCGGCTCGTAAACGAAATCGGAAAGCCCGAGGGTGTATAGGACCTGGGCTTCTTTGATACGGCTTGCAAAGCCGTGTGTTGTCATCTCGGTTTCAATGCTGCGCATCGTAAACTCCACCGCCTGCAGCTTCGTTTGTTCTTCCATCGACAAATTCTGCACGACCTGCTGTTTTAATTCGTCTTTATCGAATTCCAGTGTGCCGTTGAAAAAGGCAACGACCGCAAGTCCGGGTGTCAGAACTGCGAGCAGAAGCACAAGCAAAACGGTCAGAACTTTTTTAAGCGCTTTTGGGTCGGAAAGCACGGCTACGGCAATTTTCTTAAGCGCCGCGCCTACCGCGGCACTCATCGGCCGCCCGCCTTTCCGAACAGGGCTGTTTTGTAGTCGGGCGCAATCACCTGCAGAAGATATCGTTCGTTGCCGCAGCGGTACAGACAAGTGCCGCGCTCCGGGTACTTGATCAGCTCATACTCGCTCGGCTCTAACTGCAAGGTGTCGATAAACATTTTCGCATCAATCGAGCCGGGATTAAACAAAAACTGGTGGGTGGGAATGGCGAACAGGGGTTTCGTCAGTTCGCAGACATCCGGCATAAGGAAGTCGTTGATGTTTTGGCTTGCAATGAGGATGGCGGAATCCTTTTTACGCACGCGCTTCATCGCGTTTCGGATATATTCAATCGTCGTGTTGTTGGCCGTGCCGTTTGCATTTTTGGTGGTGGTTAAAAAGAGGTACAGCTCGTCAATCGCCGCCGCGGTGTTGCCCTTGCCGAGCAGCTGGTTGCTCATAAACGACAGGATGTTAAACAGCATCGCATCCTTAAGCCGGCGGTTTGTATCCATCAAGCCTTTCACGACGAAGCACAAAAATTCGCTGTCGGTGATGTTGGTGTGGCCGTTAAAATATTTTGACTCCGAACCGACGCACATGGAATGAATCCCCAAGCACACCTCTTGCAGGGTTCCCTCGGTGTACAGATATTTTTTCTGCTTATTGTAGGCCATGAATTCTTCCTCGCACAGTGCGTAAAGGTCGCTCATGATCGGGTAATCTGTAGGCGCCATAAGACTGTAGTCCGTGCTATCCGTAATTCCAAAGCGCGCATACAGCTTGGAAAGCAGAATTTCAAGCGTGTCGATTTGTGCGTCGGAGAAATCCTTGTAGCTTCGAAAGAAGTCTTTTAAGAACGCAATGTGCTGGCTGAGGCGCGTCACCTTGCGAAAGGCCGCCGGGGTATCCGCGCTGTTCTCCGCGTCGTTTGTGTCCGACCACATCTTCGGCTCCAACGGGTTGATGATATATTCCCCAGACATAAAGTCCACGGAACAGCCGCCGAGCGCCTGTGTCAAATCCGCGTACTCCGCCTCCGCGTCCAGTACAATCACAGACTTGCCCGCCTCCCGAAGATTGGTTAAAAGAAGCTTTAATAAATAGGACTTACCCTGCCCGGAGTTGCCGAGAATCAGCACATTGCTTGTGGTTTTGTCCTCACTTCTGCGGTCAAAATCCACCAAAATATTTGTGCCGTATTTGTCGCGCCCGATATATATTCCCTGCGGGTCGGTTTTGCCGCTGAAGTTAAAGGGATATAGGTTGGCGACGGAGCTTGCGGGAAGCACGCGCTCATACTGTGCGCCAAACTGATTTACGCCCACGGGCAGAACAGAAAGAAAGCCCTCTTTTTGCCGCAGGGTTAAGCGGTCCACGGAAATTTTAGCGCGTGTCAGTTCCATCGAAATTTCGGTTTGCAGTTCCTTTAGTGCGGTTTTGTTTTTGGCTTTTAACTCGATAAACACGGTGCAATGTAGGAGCGGCTCCTTGGTGCACTCGAGAACACCCGCAAGGCTTCTCACGTCCTTCAGATTGTTCTCCGCCGACACCGTTTCGGTGATGTTGTTGCTGTTGCTTTTAAGAAGATTGCGCCGATTGGCGTTCTGCATGATTTTGCCCTGCTCTAAAATCCCGACCAATCGGTGGTACAGGCGAAGCGTTACGCCGTTCCGGTCGGCGAACCGGGAAAGAATGGCCTGTTCCTCTGTGGAGGGCGGATATTCCCGTATCACCCACACACAGCGCACGCTGTCCCCGACGATATAGTGGTCGGGGAAGAATTTAATCGTGCCTGGTAAAATGCAGTCGAAGAAATCCTTGGTTCGGATCTCTTCCATTTCCTCTTGTATCATCGTTTTCGGTTTCCGTTTGAACATACATCCTCCTTATCTGCCGCCGGTAGGTATCAATGCGTCCGCCTTTAAAAACTGCTCACCATCCACGTCCGGCATTTGGTCACCGTTCATGCTCGCTTCAAAATAGATGGCGAGGAAGCGCTTGATGTCGCGTTTTCCCATGCGCCGCACCTCAAAGCCCTGCTCGGACAAGTTCTTTTCAATATCGTTGGCAAGACTCAAGACCTGCTCCACCTTTAAGCCTTTGCACCTACCGATGAACAAAAACTGACGTGCCGTCGCCATTTCCACCTGCACATTGTCAAGAAAATCCAAATCCTTTTGCAGTATCGCGCGCACCTTTGGATTTTTCTCTTTCTCCAAGCGCGTTTGCAAATACAGTTTGTTGTCGTCAAAGCATTCGCACGAGTCGGTGCAGGTGATTTCAATGTTGGGGCGTATGGAGAACAGCACAGACAGATTATTGATTTTGATGCGGATGTTTTCACGTGATAATACCGAAATATTAGTCGGAGCCACCCAATAGAACAAAAGCTCGCCCTTGTCGGTGGACAGGCCGTACCGCGTAAAGCCTTTTATGCCGATAAGCTCCTGTGTGGAGCGTCCTTTTTTCTTCTGCCGTTTTTCTTTTTGCATAGCAGTATCATCTCCATTCAAAGTATTGTTGTGTGGATATAAAGTAGCGAGCAGCGTATCGGATGAAGTCGAGCACCGTGGTGTCGTCTGCGCGAATCGTTAAAAAACCGAAGCACAGCGCCGCGGCAAGCGGCAGAAAGAATTTGAACTGCACCATAGCGACCACCGACACCAACGCCGATATACTGAATATCGTGAAATCCCGCAAACTCCAAAGCCACAAGCTCGCCGGGGCTTTTAAGTTCTGCGGATACAAATACGTGATCATACCATTCCTCCTAACATACAAGATTTTCTGTTTCAGGTTCGCAGAATTCCTGCGGTGTGTGCCCAAAAGCGGCTTTTAAGGCTTCCGCAATCATGGTCTTTACGAGCTACACTTCCGCTTTTGTCAGCGTATACTCGAAAGATTCGCTGCCGTCCTCCCGGCTGATTTCACCGAACAGCCGAAGCGTGTCTTCAAACGGATTGTATTGGGCATATAAATTGAGCCATGTGGTGTCTTCATTCGCGGTGTGAATACCGAATTTCTTATCCACATCGAACCACATTTCGATATAGGCTGTAATCTGCCTCCCGTCGTCATCCACCTTCATATCACGGTCTATACGGATATCGTTTCGTTCCCGTTCGTTGTTTTGATTCACTTTCTCCCTCTATTTCGCCGCGTGCGCCACCGAGCGCGACAAATTGACGGCGGTAGTCGTGGCGTGCATTATGTTCATCATATTTACGCGCACCGAAGAATCCAAGCCGAACTGCTGTGCGATGCGCGGGACTTCGTTTGCGGCCAGCATAATGCCGAGCGCCAAGAGCATATGTCCCGGAAAGGTTAACAGTCCTAAGAACAACAGCGTGGTTTGTAGAAAAGCGGTTAAACAAAGCGCCGCCACTTGCTTGCACCATTGGAAAAAGCCGTCCGTATAGCCCCGCGGTACAGAGAACATGTATAGGGAGCCGACGGACATCTGGATCAACAGAATCCCGCCACGCTTGATATTGGCAAAAAAGATTTTAATGACGCAGTACGCAAAAGCAATCAGCGCGAGCAAATTAAACAGGTTAATGGGAACCCCGGATGCCGCCGCGAAACAACTCGCGAGTACATGGGTGCTTGCCTCTGCAAGCTCCATGCGGTTCTGCCCTGTGAATACGCGCGTCAAATCGCCCGAAAATGTGTTTTGCAGGCTGATGCAGAACTGATACAATTCCACCGGCAAAACACCGATTAAGGAACAGGCAAAAAAGCCCTTTAAAACATTGAGCGCCGTGCTTTTGATGTTTGCTCTGCCGCTTTGGTATTCAATCGCCACGTCGAATACCGCAACAATAGTACCGGCTACAAACAAAGCCCAGCCGAACAGCGTAAACAGCTTAATGGTGGCCTGCACCCAATCCAAGTCAAAAATATCCGCGCCCATATTCCCCATCAGTGTAAAGAAGTCCGCAATCGCGTCGTAAATTGAGTTGTAGAACCACCGCAGCATCGTGTCCCAAATGACATTGGAAATTTGTTCGCCGAGCGTCGTAAAAACATCGCCAATGGCGTCGCCGATGCCGCCGATAAGATCGCCTAACCAGTCAAACATTGATGTTCACCTCCCGATTTCTGTATAGGAAGACCGGTTAGAGAATGGTCCAGATATACAGCGGGGCGGTTAAGCAGAAAAGAAGGCAGGCAAACAAGATTGCCGGCGCTGTAAATTCGAACTGCCCTTGCTTTCGGTATTCAAAATACGCCGTACCGAGCTTTACAAAGAAAAGAATTGCGAGAATCATGTCGCAAACCGGGAAAACGACGTTGTTGACTACGGTTTTGATCTGCGCCTGCGCCGCAATCCAGGTTTGCTCAATCGCGCCTGCCACATCGCCCGCGGCAAAGGCGGGAACAACAAACAAAGAGACGAGTACCGTCATCACGACGGCGTCAAGAAGAAAGTATTTTGATTTCTTTTTCACACGCATTTACCTCCTGTACATTTGCATTTCTTTTTCAGATACATACCGCACGCGGATATTGAGGCTTTTGCACAAACGGATTTCTTCCTCCATCCCCGCCGTGATTGCGTCCCCGAACACCCATAGCTCGTCGCACTGCCACAGAAGACTGAGCCCCGCTTTTTGTCCGAGTTCCCGTTCTTCCATGTTGGCATCGTCTAAGCACAGGGCATAGAAATGCGGAACGACCGGGGCCGTTCCGCAATCCAACGCGTACCGCATATATCGTTTTGCTTTTTCAAGGTTGGCGGCAATGTCGCCGCCTAAGGGAGAACAGATATATACCGTTTTCATCATTCTTCGTCTTCATCCCTTTTCTTTTTAAAGCAGATAATGGCGGAAGAAATGAGCCCGCCGACGCCGACTGCGCCAAGTCCAATCCAAAAACCAGGGTTGCGGCCGTCACCGGTTTTCGGAATTTCGGCGACAGGTATCTTCCGGTCCACAATCTGCACGGAAACACAGGCGCCGTCTTCATCCACGGTTACAGAATACCTTTCTTCATTCAGAGCGTAGCCGTCCGGTGCTTCGATTTCTCGCACAATCCACGAACCGTAAGGCACGTCGGGGAAACAGAAGCTGCCGTCTTTTTCGGAAACGGCGGTCATCAGCGCGTGTGCTTTGGTAAACTCGGTTTCGTCTGTGGGAAATAGGCCTAACAGCGCGCTAGACACCGCCGCACCGTTTTCATCGCTCTTTTTGCCGCAGATTTTCCCGCGGATCAGTTTGTTCTGAATCGCCTCGCCGCCGTTTGCCGAAAGGTGCACCAGTCCGACGTCCTGTCCCACGTACTCGAATGTCGCGTGATAAATTTTGTCCGACACGAGGTAGTGTTCGTCTGTGCTGTATTCCTTGACATATAGCTTTGCACCGACGGGTAAATCGGTTTGGAAGACAGCCTGGCCGTCTTTGTTGCAGGACGCAATTTCAATCAAACCGCCTTTCGGAATCACCTTGCCGTCTGCGGCGGTTAAATCCTCCGCGGCGTACAGGCCGAAAGACACGGCAAGGATTTCGTCGTTCATGCCGATGCCGAATTTCGCATCCTGTTCCAAGTTCTTTACTACATCTACCTGTACTTTCTGCCGTTCGTTGTAAAAGGAAGTGTAGGCACAGGTAAGTTCAACTTCCTGTCCCGCGTAAATTAGCTCGACAACCTGCGGTGCTTCGTTTCGCACCATGCCGTAAGGTGCCTGCACCTCCCGGACTTCATATTTCCCGAGGCATAAAGGTTCTCCTGTGACATCACCGTTTTCATCGGTTTCCAACGTCCCGGCAAGCTCACCCTTTTTTGCGCGAATCGTACCGTCGGGCGTTACGATATCCTCTGCGGCGTACACTTCATAAACCGCGCCTTTTAACCCGATGGCCGCATACACGGGCTGATAACAACCGTCCGATTCCGTTACAGATGCGAACACCTCGCCGGATTTGGAAACGGTGATTGTACCTTTCTGCGCAATATTGTGTTTCTCCACCGTCACCGTGGGTTGCGTGCCGTCCACGGTAAACGGTACAGGCGTTTTATCGAGCACATAGCCGTATGCGGTCTGCTGTTCTATGATTTCATAATGCCCGAACGGCAACGCCTGCGGCAGCATGAGCTTGCCTGTGGAATCCGTATAGTAAGTGTCCAAATCCATAGGCGTCGGGTAGTTGATGTGCTGTACGATATATTCGCCGGTATCGGTATTTCGTACTTTAAAGCCAATTCCCGCCGCGGGGATAACCTTGTCGGTTTCCATATCCTTTTTCACAATCTCGACGAGGGCCTGAAAGGTAGAGTTGTTGATGAGATAACGGTAAACCTTGCCGTCTTCGCTTACAAACACATCAAAGGCGGGCAGAAGCTCGTTGCCGTCCCAGCCTTTTGTCTGCCGCACGGTATATGTGCCGTAGGGCAGAGCTTTGGTTTCGGCATAGCCGTTTTCGTCGCAGATAAGGAAATCACGTTCGCTTTCTTTGGCGGCGTCATAGCTTCCCGCCGACTTTAAGAACACTTTAAATTCCGTGCCTTTTTCCGGCGTTTCGATTTGCGTACGGCCGTCATCGCAATGCTTTAAAACGGAAATCTTGCCTTTTCTGACCGTTTCCGTTACGTCCAAAGCGGTGCGGTTGTATTCGACAGTATATAGCTTGGGGTCTGCGCCGACGGCATACGAGGTATCGTTCACCAAATACCCGTCGCTCGCATGGATTTCGCGGACGGTCCAGTCCGTGCCGCACACATAATCCTTGGTGGTGAACTGACCGTTTCGGTCGGTCGTATAGGTATCCACCAGTTGGCCGCCTTTGTATATCCCGTACACCGCGCCTGCGAGACTGCCGTCGCCCTGCGGCGTGCCGATTTCGGCGTCCAATTTCGTGACGGTCACGTGGAACTTTTTAAGCACGTTGTAGAAAGACTTATCCGTTACCTTGTTCCACTCGACCGCCGCGGTCTGCTGTTCGGGCACGACGTATTTCACATCGGTATCGACTTCGGACAGCACATAGCCTGTTCCGATTAAGACATCCTGAAAGGTGGCAACGCCCGAGCTATCCGTGACGGCATATTCGTCTACTTTGAGTCCAGACAGAGACATGCCGGACAGGTGGAATTTCACGCCTTCACAAATCCCGTCCTCCGAGGTTTTGGTCACCTTCAGTTCGCCGCGTTTCAATACGTTATTAAAGGTGACAGTTGCCGTCTGCCCGCTGACTACAGTCACGCGCCGGGTTTCCTGCGGGATATATCGGTCAGCGGTCTGTTCTGTTACGATATATATGCCGGGCGTGAGGTTATTGATTTGGATTTCACCGTTTTTGCCTGTCTGCACGGTTTTGTTCATCCCATTGCCCTGTACACGGAAGCTGACGCCGTCCACTTTGCTGTCCTCGCTCGTTTTGACAATCTTCGCGCTGCCGTAGCTGACTTTCACGTTTAAAAAGCCCTGCACCGGGTCGTTCACGCTTTCGGTATAGGTGATAACGTCCTGAATCCCGCCGTTCGGGCCGATTTTCTCATCCGTCCAGGTGACAAGCCCGCGTCTCTGCGAATTCTTCTTAGAGGCGGTAATCACGGCGGGTTTGCTTGGCGCGGTTTTCGCAGTAATTGTCAAGGTGTTGCCACTTGTGGAAAAGTGTAAGTCGGAATTGTCGGAAGAAAAGGTATAGCTTGAGAGGACATTGTTCTGATCTATAAGCGTCGCGGTGTATTCCGAGCCGTTCCACTCAAGCTCCGTATTCTGCGCTTTGTTTGGGGATTTTGCAAAAAAGCTAGGCAGCTTCGAGTGGTTCTGCACATTTCTTTCGATACTGCCATAGCACCCCAGGATTTGCGAACGCATGGGATGATTGCTGTTGACAAGGCTTAAAATGGGGCTTTTCCCGCCGGTGGAAACCTTGTTAAAGTATGCGTCGCGCTCGCCGACAACCGTTTCCCAAATGAGGAGCTGGGTCGCGCAGGCTTGTGCAATCTTATCCCCGCCGCCGTTTTGCGTCTGCCAGCTCGTAGACAGGTTTCCGGTATATCCGTACTGGAATATGCGGCCGATGAGGATTTTGATATCATCGGGTGCAATGGTATGGTTATATTCGGAAGGGTAATTGTCCCAAAAATTTTCATCCCACTTGGTTAAGGTGTCGCCGCTTTTCTGCCCGACGCCCGGCTCAATGCAATAGCAGATTTGCCCCTCATACGAGCCGACAGAGCGCAGGGTAGTATGCGTCGAGCTGTCAGTTGCCCAGCCGTTCATAAAGGTAAAGGCCCCGTGGCCCCAATCGGCGTTGAATTTACCATCGCCGCTGCGGGGGAAGAACACCATATATACCTTTTGTTTTTCGCCTGCGGCAAAGGCAGTTGTGCCAAAGCCCATCAAGGCGGAGAGGCTCATCACCAAGGCTAGGAACAGAGACACGCCTCTTTTAAAAATGTTATTTTTCATAGATTTCTCCTTTCGAGCAACCAAAAAGGACGCATCTGTAAACGATGCGTCCTTTTGCTGTGGATTCAATTGTACTTTTAAGCATAGCCGATGAACAAATCGTAGTTCCCGTCGGCACGCGGTTCCGCCCACACCCATACTGCTGTAATATCCACGTCACGGCTGTACCGATTCAAGCGGCTTTGGATGTCTCGCTCCAGATATTTGCTGCTTGGGCCTGCGACAATAGGCGCGTCCCAACACCACACAGCGCCTTGATCTAGTGTCAACCCGACGTTCTGCGCGTAGCTTTTGGCATAGGCTACCCATGTGTCGATTTTGAACGCAGGCTTCATGGGTTCAGTCGGTTTCGGAGGATCGGTCTGCGGAGGATCTGTAGGCTTGGTTGGGTGAGGGCTTGTCGGTTTGGTTTGCGGAGGATTCGTAGGTTTTGCCGGCTTTTCGGGTTTCGGTTTCTCTGCCGGCTTTGGCGCAGGCGTCCGTGCAGGTGGTGTGTTTTTCGGTGAAGTCATATTCCCCGATGACTTTTGTGCCGCTTCGGGCTTCGTAGCTTTGCCGTTTGGCGCAGGGCTTTCGGTGTTCTCCTCTGCGGATGCCGTTTGTGCGGGCAGATTGGTGGAATTCTCTCCGTTTGTTTCCGACTCTTTGGCACTTTCCGTCACGCTGTTTTCTGCTGGAGGGGCTATGCTTTGTGCCGGTTGTTTATGCCCCCCGCAGCCTGCAAGCGTCGCCAGACAGAATATGCACAGGAGAATACTACAAGATTGTATTTTCTTCATCGAAATACACCTTCTTTCAGTTCTCAGTATATCTGAATATTCCGGCAAGTCCAGCGAAAACCGAAACTTTGTGAAAATTGCCTACATACTTTGCACCACACCTTGGTCTTCAGACTCGGCTTCCGCCTGCTGTTTTTCGAGCGCCTGTTCGTAGGCGGCCATGACTTGGTCGTTCAATTCCGTGCGCGCTTCCGCGGTTACCGCGTGGAAGATGTCGGTATACTTCGTCTCGCCGTTTGCGTCCTTGTAGCTGTTCTGCGGCATGGACACAAACAGGCCTTTCTGCGAATCCATGACTTTGATGCCGTGGATGGCATACGCTCCGCCGATGTTGGCGCTGGCAAAGGCCTTGATGTTGCTGCCCTCGTAATCGTGCAGGCGGTCAATGCGTGCTGTGATGAGAGGATGGGGTTTGGGTGCTTGAGCTTTCGCTTTCGTGTTTTGCTTTGCCATGATAAGATCTCCTTTGCTGTTTGATTTGTACGTTCCTTTAGGTGACTCACAATCATATGCGCATCAGCTCCTTTCAAAAAAATAGATATGCAAAACGCGCCGGGAGTCTAAAACTCTCGACGCGTTGGGGGTGGGGGATATGTGGGGAGGTGGATGAAGGATAACCAATAATTATCGATGTGAGGACTTATATGGATAAGACTTTTATAAAT
>ERZ1643249.440-NODE-440-length-47979-cov-5.179680_pt1 | contig 47979 bp, 46 predicted proteins | sample MGYA00579263_ERZ1643249 | MGnify/ENA primary metagenome ERZ1643249 (study PRJEB29033, sample SAMEA4952264) | chicken gut metagenome | biome: Broiler Chicken; feature: Gastrointestinal Tract; material: Caecum | place: Ireland | collected 2018 | study: Broiler...
CGTTAATTTAATCGAGGGCGTCCGAAATTGCTCTGCGCTTACGCTTTATGAGCCGCTCGCGAAAGTCTATACCGACTGGAGCGCAAAAAACCAAATTGACCACGGCATTTGGGGCCATTGGCCGCGCTTTTACCCGGAAATGCCGGTGACGAAAGAACTTGCGGCGGACGCGGCGGTACACGCCGACTGCGCGGTGGTTACAATCGGTCGTTCCTCCGGCGAAGACCGCGAAAACGCGTTGGAAAAAGGCAGCTTTTATCTGACTGACGACGAACGCACACTGTTGGAAACCGTCACCGAAGCGTTTGAAAAAACGGTTGTGCTTTTAAACGTCGGCAGCCTTATGGATTTGTCGTGCTCGAAGAATTCGGCGATAAAATCGGCGCGGTTCTGCTTGTGTGGCAGGGCGGTATGGAAAGCGGCAACGCCGTGGCGGATTTGATGTGCGGCGCGGTTTGCCCGAGCGGGCGACTGACGGATACAATCGCCCGGCAGTATTCCGATTATCCCTCCGCTGATGATTTCGGTGCGGCGGAATTTAACAACTATACCGAAGATATTTTCGTCGGCTACCGCTGGTTTGAGACATTCAAGCCCAAAACCGTGCTTTATCCGTTCGGCTACGGCTTGAGCTATACCGAGTTTTCCGTGCAGTTTTCCGAATTGAAAGAAGAAAACGACGGCTTTGTGCTTACTTGCAGCGTTACCAATACAGGCAAAAAACACAGCGGCAAAACCGTTGTGCAGGTTTATGTTGAACCCCCATGCGGCGTGCTCGGCACACCCGCGCGCGTGCTTTGCGGCTTTCAGAAAACCAAATTGCTTGCGCCCGGTGAAACACAGACTTTAACGGTCTCTATTCCGAAAGCGCGTCTTGCGTCTTATGACGAAAGCGGGGAGACCGGCTATCAGAGTGCTTATGTTTTACAGTCGGGCGCTTACAGTTTCTATCTCGGCGAAAATGTCCGTGACGCTGTCCGCGTGGCGGAAACCCGCTTTGAAAAAACCGAACTGCTTGAACAGCTCGAACAGGCGGCGGCGCCCGTAAACGCGTTTACCGTCTGCAAAGCGAAAGAAGAAAACGGCGTGCGTGTGCTTTCGCGCGAACCGGTTTACCTTTCCAAAGTGGATTTAATGCAAAGAATATTAGACACGCTTCCCGAAGCGGTCGAAATGACCGGTGACCGCGGTATAAAATTGCGCGACGTCCGCGACGGTAAAGCGACAATGGATGATTTTGTCGCGCAGTTGGACCTTACGGAACTCGAAGCCATTTCCCGCGGGGCATACATTATGAACAGCCCGCTCGGCGTGCCGGGCAATGCCGGCGTTTACGGCGGTGTCCTGCCGTCGCTTCGCGCAAAAGGCGTGCCGCCCGTCACCACAACCGACGGTCCCTCCGGTATTCGCCTTTACAGTTGCTGTTCGCTTTTGCCGATTGGCACGCTCCTTGCCTGCACGTTCGACGAAGCGCTTGTGGAAGAAGTGTATAAAGCCGTCGGCGCGGAAATGCGTGAGAAAGGCACCGACGTGCTTTTAGGCCCCGGGATTAACATTCACAGAAACCCGCTTTGCGGCAGAAACTTTGAATATTATTCCGAAAACCCGCTGGTCACGGGTAAAATTGCCGCGGCCGCCGTTCGGGGATTGCAAAGCAACGGCGTTTCCGCCTGCCCGAAACATTTTGCCTGCAATAACCAGGAATTCCGCCGAAGCACCAACGATTCGAGACTGTCCGAGCGCGCTTTGCGTGAAATCTACCTCAAAGGCTTTGAAATCTGTGTCAAAGAAGCCGCGCCGCAAAACATCATGACGTCCTACAACAAAATCAACAGTGTTCACGGGCACTATCAATATGAGCTTTGCACCACGATTTTGCGCGGGGAGTGGCATTACGACGGCTGCGTGATGACCGACTGGTGGATGCGCTCGCAAAAGAGCCCTGAATTTCCGAAACTTTGCGACAATGCCTATCGTGTGCGCGCTCAAGTTGATGTTTTAATGCCCGGCGGCAAGCGCGTCGGCAAACAAAAGCCGGATAAAACGCTTTTAAAGACCTACGGCAAAAAAGACGGCATCACCCTCGGCGAATTGCAGCGCACAGCGAAAAATGTTTTGCGCTTCTGTATGCAGTCCACGGCAATGGACCGCTTCTTGCAAAAGCAGGGGAAATAAAATTTATTATATAAAATTACCCGGTAAGCTTTCTGCTTACCGGCTAATTTTATTTTGCTTTTTCAACGGACTTGACAAAAAGCGTTTGCTCACTTACGGTAAAATGAATTTCCAATCCCGCAAACGAAAGCCCGTAAACGCGCTTCGGGTCGTCCTGATAGGCGGGGCGCGGGTCCTGTGCCAAAACGGAAAGGAGCGTTTGCCGTTTTTCTTCCGGCACAACTTCTAAAAATTCCGGCGGGCATTCCACTTCTAAAACCGGCGCGGTGGATTGCAGCGCAAACCCGCCCGAAGCGTCGGGGTGCGATTCAACATAGGCAAGATACGGCTTAATGTCCAAAACCGGCGTGCCGTCTAAAAAATCTCCGCCGAGGATATGCAAAATCGGACCGTCTTTTTCGGTGAATTCTACACTTTCAAGCTGCACGCACGAAAGCCCGATCGGGTTCGGACGATAGGGGGAACGCGTTGCGAAAACGCCCATATGTTCGTTGCCGCCAAGGCGCGGCGGGCGAACAGTCGGCGACCAGTTGTCGCGCATAGCTTCCGAGAAAAGCCAAAGCACCCAAATGTGCGAAAATCCTTCAATCCCACGGAATGCGTCGGGATTTCTAAATTCCGGTTCAAACGAAATCGTCGCTTTCAAATCGGTTACAATCCCGCTTTGCCGCGGAATCCCGAATTTCTCGGGAAACTCGCTGTGAATATGCCCCACAATTTTCATGGGGATTTCCTTTTGCATGCTATCCCTTCTTTGCACATTGCCTTTTTCAATTTCAGGAACAATCTTTGACGCGTGCGGCTTCATTTGGGTAAACAAAAAAGCCCCGAACGCGAATTGCGTGTCGAGGCTCTCGACTGGTGCCGCTGACCGGACTTGAACCGGTACGGTGTTGCCACCGAGGGATTTTAAGTCCCTTGCGTCTGCCGATTTCGCCACAGCGGCATAAAAGATGCGAATCTATTATAGTAAAATCCCCCCGCATTGTCAATGAATTTTTATTTTTCTAACGATTTTTTCACTCGCTTTTTGGCATTGTGTTGAGAAGTTCTTTATTGTATAATATAAAAATACAAAACCCGGAGGTGTTTTTGTGGAACCGTTTAAATGGGCTTATATCGGCAGCGGCAACATTGCGCGCACGACTGCCGCGAATATTTCAAAAGGAAATCATAAAATTGTTTCGGTGTTCAGCCGCAATCTCGAAAAGGCAAAAGCGCTTGCCTATCAGTACGGCGCTAAGGCGTTTTCCGATTTTGACAGCGCCGTTAATTCAGACGAGGTCGACGGCGTTTATATCGCCACGCCCCACACGTCCCACGTGGACTATGCCGTCCGCGCGATGGAACTCGGTAAGCCTGTGCTTTGCGAAAAGCCGGTCGGCGTTTCCCTAAAAGATGTTGACACGCTGATTGCCGCCGCCCAAAAACAGCAGGTGTATTTCTGCGAAGCGATGTGGACTTGGTTTTCCGACGTCGCGCTGACCGTGAAAAAATGGGTGCAAAGCGGCGAAATCGGCGATGTGCAGCACGTCGAAATCCACTATGCATTTCCCGGGATTCTCATGTCCAAAAATTCGCGCGTGCTCACCCCCGAAACCGCGGGCGGCGCGCTTTTGGACATCGGCATTTACCCGATTACCTATTGCTACAACCTGTTCGGCGTTCCCGAAGCTGTCCACTGCCGCGGCACGCTGAAAAACGGGATTGACATTAAAGAACTGGTTACGCTCGATTATAAGGGCTTTTCCTGTAAACTGCATATGTCTCTTTGCAGCTTAAAAGAAAGCTGCATGATCGTCGGCACAAAGGGGAAAATATCCCTGCCGTCTTTTTTCCATATGGCTTCCAAAGCGATTCTTTATAATGACAACGGCAAACAGGTGTTCCGCGGCAAAACGGATTATTTGACCGAGTTTACTCGCGCTGCCGAGGAGATTCGCGCCGGCAAAACCCAGTCACAATATATCCCGTTCGCCGCTACGCGCGCGTGCATGAAAATCATGGACGAGTGCAGACGGCAAATGCATCTTGTCTATCCGTTTGAAACGGAGAAAGGGGAGAACGCATGAAAAAGTGGATGACCGTGCTTTGCCCGCTTCTTTGTGCGGCGCTGCTGACCTCTTGCTCCGTGTTTGAAACCGACAAATCCGTCATGCATTTGAGCAATCCGAATGCAAACGAGACCACGAAAAAGGTCTATGCTTATATTTGCGAAATGTATGAAAACCATATCATTTCCGGGCAGCAGGAATCCACTTGGGTCGACGGCCCGGATTATGAAATGCAGTACCTTTTCGACGCCACAGGCAAACTGCCCGCCATGCGCGGCCTTGACTTCATGGACGACGACTTCGAAGGCGTGGTCGAGCGCGCCAAAGATTGGTGGGCAAAAGGCGGCCTTGTGACCATTTGCTGGCACTGCGGCTCGGATTTTACCGGCAATTATGATGACAGCAAAAACGATGAAATTACAAACTGGGACGCGGTTTTGACCAAAGGCACGCCGGAAAACGAAGCGTTTATTGAGAACATGGACCACGCGGGTCAGGCGCTTTTAGAATTGCAGGAAGCCGGTGTCACCGTGCTTTGGCGTCCGTTCCATGAATTTGACGGCCAGTGGTTCTGGTGGGGAAAAGGCGGTCCCGAAAACTTCAAAAAGCTTTGGATTTTGATGTATGACCATTTCACCAACGATTTGGGGTTAAATAACTTAATTTGGGTGCTCGGCTATTCCCACAACGGCGAAGACGTCGGTGACTGGTACCCGGGCGACGAATATTGCGACATTTCCGGTGCGGACAGCTATGAAGTCGCGGAAAACGGCGCGGAAAAATCGCTTTACCGCAAGACACGCCGCGTCACACACAAAACCAAGCCCTTGTGGCTGCACGAATGCGGCTTGATTCCGACCGAAGAACAGCTTAAAAAGACCCTGTGGGGCTCGTTTATGACGTGGCACACCGAATACTTGATGGACACAAACACAAAAGAGCAGTTGTCTCAGCTTTACAACAGCGAATATGTCATCACGCTGGACGAACTGCCGTCGTTTGCATAATCCCTTTACTTTCTGAAACTTGCAAACATAAGGAAAATTTGTTATCATACGCTTATAAAAAGCAAAAGAAAGGATATTCTGATTATGCTGGAATACAGATATGACACTCAACTTTTAATCGAAGGTGAGGATTTGGACGAAGACGCCATTCACGATTATTTTATCGAGCACTTCAAAGGCGACTGCCTGCTTGCAGTCGGCGACGAAGATTTAATCAAAATCCATTTCCATACCAACGAGCCGTGGAAGGTGCTGGAATACTGCTCGACGCTCGGCGAAATTTTTGACATCGTAATCGAAGATATGGACCGGCAGGAGCGCGGCTTAAAGGGCTGAACGCATTAAAAGGAGGATTTTCCATGGCGAAAAATGTTTTCGGCGAGACCTCCTTTTTAAACACGATTACGGATTGTGTAGAAAAATAGCAAGTTTAACCGATTTTTTTCTGCATCGGTTATTGACATCCTGCGTCTTTTGGTTCATAATAGACAAGCCTAAAAAATATCGGTAGGTAAGGCTCCCACAGGGATACGGGCTGCTGCCGCGAAACGGTGGAGACACCGTCAGCAGGTCAACAGGGCACATCGAAAAAACAAGGTGTGTTTTAACGCAGTTACATGCCCTCTGAAGCTAAAGCTTGAACGAAACCATAATGCGAAAAAATGCGCATACCGCTTTTCGTTCGGCGGTGTGCGCTTTTTACAGATTTTTTTTATTGTGAGGTGAAAATAATGGACACAACAAGCGCGAAAAGTGCAGAACCCAACCCCCGATCTAGGGAGACGGACTTGACGGCTTTTTGTGCCGTTATTTTCGGTTGAGCTTTGCGCTTTGTTTCCGCGGTGCTTTTTAAGAGCATACTATAAAGACAGGAGGGAAACAAGGTGTACGATCAAATCCTTGCATTGTTAGACGAAAAGAAATATTCTGAGCTTAAAAATCTGCTTTCCGAAATGAACGAAGCGGATATTGCGGCGGTGCTCAAAGAACTGCCGCAGGAAAAACTGCCGCTGTTATACCGTATTTTGCCAAAAGAACTTGCGGCGGAAGTGTTCGTCAATATGGATTCCGACGCGCAGGAGTTTTTAATCCGCGCTTTCAGCGATAACGAGCTGCGCGAAGTTTTAGACGAATTATATGTCGACGACGCGGTCGACATCATTGAAGAAATGCCGGCAACGGTTGTCAAACGCATTTTGATGCACACAGACCCAGAGGTGCGCAAAAGCATCAATGAAATTCTCCAATACCCGGAGGATTCCGCCGGCAGCATTATGACGATTGAATATGTCGACTTAAAAAAATACATGACCGTGGAAGATGCTTTTACCCGCATCCGCCGCACCGGCGTCGACAAAGAAACGATTTATATTTGTTACGTCACCGACGAAAACCGTAAGCTGTTGGGGATAGTGACCGTCAAAGATTTGCTGCTCTCTGAAAAAAACGCAAAAATCTTTGAAATCATGGATACCAATATCATTTCCGCCAACACGCTGGAAGATAAAGAAATCGTCGCGGAAAAATTCCGCAAATATGACCTTTTGGCGCTGCCGGTCGTTGACCAGGAAAACCGCTTGGTCGGTATTGTCACCATCGACGATGCGATGGACGTCTTGCAGGACGAGAACACCGAAGACATTGAAAAGATGGCGGCTATCACGCCTACGGACAAGCCGTATCTGAAAATGTCCGTTTTTGAAACGTGGAAAAAGCGCTTCCCGTGGCTTTTATTGTTGATGGTTTCCGCCACCTTTACCGGCAAAATCATCACCCACTTTGAAGATGCCTTGCAGTCTTACGTCGTTTTGACCGCGTTTATCCCGATGCTGATGGACACCGGCGGCAACTGCGGCGGGCAGTCCTCGGTTACAATTATCCGCGGCCTTTCTTTGGGTGACATCACGTTCCGCGACACGTTCCGCGTCATTTGGAAAGAATTTCGCGTGTCGTTCCTTTGCGGCGTTACGCTGGCGCTTGTCAACTTCGGCAAAATGCTGTTAATCGACCGCGTAGGCGTCATGGTCGCCGCCGTTGTTTGCGTCACCATGGTCTTAACCATTATTCTGGCAAAGTTCATCGGCTGTACGCTGCCGATTTTGGCAAAACGACTCCACTTTGACCCCGCCGTTATGGCAAGTCCGTTTATCACAACGATTGTCGACGCGCTATCCCTCCTTATTTATTTCCGCGTCGCGTCTATGATTCTCGGTATATAAAAACCAAAATATATTTTTAAAAAGTCCGGCTTTTGCCGGGCTTTTTTCATATCTGCGCATATGCACAAAAACCACTTTAAAAAACTGCACAAACCGCCCATAGACAACGCCGGCGGTTTGCGATAAAATATTTTTGTAAGACATATTTTAAACGGGGAGGAAAGACCATTCTCTAATACTGTAATTTTGCACAAAACCATACGCACCAAGCCACGCTTTTTGTTCATGGAAACAGATGTTAAAAGATTAACAAATTACCATTGACAATTATTTAACAATGGACTATGATTAAATCAATACGAAAATACTGATAGGAGCGAAATGCCAAATGCGCAACTCGAAAAACACTGTGCAGGGCATATCCAGGCAGGCGCTTTTGAGGTTGCCCAATTATCTGAATTACCTTAAAAAACTGCAAAGCGAAGGCGTTCAAACGGTCTCTGCGCCGAAGATTGCCGCCGCCTTGGGGCAAAACGAGGTTCAGGTGAGAAAGGATATCGCTTTTGTCAGTTCGTGTGCAGGCAAACCGAAAACGGGGTTTGACACAACGCAGCTCGTGCGGGACTTAGAGTCTTTCTTGGGCTATGACAATGTCAACGAAGCGGTTTTGGTCGGCGCCGGGCAGCTCGGAAGAGCGCTTTTGAACTACAAAGGCTTTGCGGAATACGGCGTGCATATCGTCGCCGCGTTCGACACCGACGAAACCCTTACCGCGCAGACGTTCGGAACAGAGCAGCGAATTTTCCCAATGGAAAAACTCGAAGACCTCTGCGAACGAATGCGGATTCACATCGGCATTGTGACCGTCCCCGCCGAAAGCGCGCAAGCGGTTTGTGACAAGCTGGTCGCCTGCGGAATCCGGGCAATTCTCAATTTTGCACCGACGCATATTACCGTGCCGCAAGGCATCTTGCTGCAAAATGAAAACATAGCGTCGTCGCTTGCGGTGTTGTCCGCCCATCTGAAAAAAACCATGACAAACAATCCTGAAACCAGGAGCAAAGGAGATTGAGTACAATGGAAAATGCAAAGACTTACGAAATCGTCGATTCTGTTGAAATGCTTGAAAAAACATTGAAACGGGTCCGCGAGGCGCAGGCAGTCTTCGCGACATATTCGCAGGAGCAGGTCGATAAGATCTTCCGCGCTGCCGCGATTGCCGCAAACAAACAGCGTATCCCGCTTGCCAAAATGGCGGTCGAAGAGACCGGCATGGGCGTGGTCGAAGATAAGGTTATCAAAAACCACTATGCGGCGGAATATATTTACAACGCTTACAAAAACACCAAGACCTGCGGTGTAGTCGAAGAGGATAAGGCTTACGGCATCAAAAAGATTGCTGAGCCCATCGGTGTTGTTGCGGCGGTTATCCCGACCACCAACCCCACCTCAACGGCGATTTTTAAAACGCTTATCTCCCTGAAAACCAGAAACGGTATCATCATCAGCCCCCACCCGCGTGCGAAGAAATCCACCATCGCCGCGGCGAAAGTTGTGTTGGAAGCGGCGGTTGAAGCCGGCGCACCCGAAGGCATCATCGGCTGGATTGACATTCCGTCTTTGGAAATGACCACGCTTTTGATGAAAGAAGCGGACATCATCCTTGCAACCGGCGGCCCCGGCATGGTCAAGTCGGCGTATTCTTCCGGCAAACCGGCGCTCGGCGTCGGCGCGGGCAATACCCCGGCGATTATCGACGACACCGCGGACATTCTTTTGGCCGTCAACTCGATTATCCACTCCAAAACATTCGATAACGGCATGATCTGCGCTTCCGAGCAGTCCGTTATCGTGCTTGACAAAGTCTATAAGAAAGTCAAAGACGAATTCTTAGCGCGCGGCTGCTATTTCCTGAAAAAAGGCGAAATTGATAAGGTCAGAAAGACGATTATCATCAACGGCGCGCTGAACGCGAAAATCGTCGGTCAGACTGCTTATAAAATTGCACAGCTTGCCGGCGTCACCGTGCCCGAAACCACAAAGGTTTTAATCGGTGAAGTCGAAAGCGTAGATATTTCCGAAGAGTTCGCACACGAAAAGCTGTCTCCCGTCCTTGCCATGTATAAGGCAAAAGACTTCGGCGACGCGCTCGATAAGGCGGAACACCTCATTGCTGACGGCGGTTACGGTCACACCTCTTCCGTGTACTTAAACCCCATCACCGAACAGGCAAAGCTTGCGGAGTTCGGCGAGCGGATGAAGACCTGCCGTATTCTTGTCAACACACCTTCTTCTCAAGGCGGTATCGGCGACCTTTACAACTTCAAACTGGCACCCTCTCTGACACTCGGCTGCGGCTCCTGGGGCGGCAACTCGGTTTCCGAAAACGTCGGTGTCAAACATCTGTTGAATATCAAAACCGTTGCCGAAAGAAGGGAAAATATGCTGTGGTTCCGCGCACCCGAAAAGGTGTATTTCAAAAAAGGCTGCCTGCCTGTTGCGCTTGACGAACTGAAAACGGTCATGGGCAAGAAAAAGGCGTTTATTGTTACCGACTCGTTCCTTTACAATAACGGCTACACCAAGCCGATTGAAGAGAAGCTCGACGAAATGGGCATTCAGCACACCTGCTTCTATGAAGTTGCTCCCGACCCGACGCTCCAGTGCGCGAGAAAGGGTACTGACCAGATGACCCAGTTCCAGCCGGATACCATCATCGCCATCGGCGGCGGTTCCGCAATGGACGCTGCAAAAATCATGTGGGTGATGTATGAACACCCCGACGTGGACTTCTCCGACATGGCTATGGACTTCATGGACATCCGCAAGAGAATCTACACCTTCCCGAAGATGGGCGAAAAAGCTTACTTCATCGCGATTCCGACCTCCGCGGGTACCGGCTCTGAAGTTACCCCGTTTGCAATCATCACCGATGCAGACACCGGCGTGAAATGGCCGCTTGCCGACTATCAGCTTCTGCCGAATATGGCAATCGTTGATGCGGATATGATGATGAGCGCACCGAAAGGCCTTACCTCTGCTTCCGGTATCGACGCTGTTACCCACGCGCTCGAAGCTTACGCTTCGATTATGGCAACCGACTATACCGACGGTCTTGCCATTCGCGCTTTGCAAATGATTTTCCAGTACCTGCCCAGAGCCTATGACAACGGTCAGACCGACCCGGTTGCCCGTGAAAAAATGGGCAACGCGGCAACTATGGCCGGTATGGCGTTTGCCAACGCGTTCCTCGGTGTTTGCCACTCCATGGCGCACAAACTCGGCGCGTTCCACCACCTGCCGCACGGTATTGCAAACGCACTGCTGATTGACCATGTTCTGCGCTTTAACGCAGCGGAAGTTCCCACCAAGATGGGTACTTTCTCCCAGTATGACCACCCGCACACCTTGGAAAGATACTGCGAAGTCGCAGACGCGCTCGGCGTAACCGGCAAGACCAACGAAGAGAAGCTTGAAAACCTGATTGCAAAGCTCGATGAACTCAAAGAGCACATCGGCATCAAAAAGACCATCCGCGATTACGGCGTAGATGAAAAATACTTCTTGGATACGCTGGATGAAATGGTTGAGCAGGCGTTCAACGACCAGTGCACGGGCGCGAACCCGAGATATCCGCTGATGAGCGAAATCAAAGAGATGTATCTCAAGGCATATTACGGTGAATAACAGGAGGAATCAGAATGAAGCTCGATAAAGTTATTGCGGTAAGAACATCCAAAACCGTCTACAAAGACGGCGACTGTGCCATCAAAGTTTTCGATGCGGATTACAAAAAATCCGATATCCTCAACGAGGCGCTCAATCAGGCGAGAGTTGAAGAAACCGGCCTGCCGATTCCGAAGCTTTTGGAAGTCGGCGTGGTTGACGGCAAATGGGCAATCGTTTCGGAATTCATCAAGGGTAAAACACTTGCCCGTTTGATGGATGAAAACCCCGACAAAATCGACGAATACATGAATCTGTTTGTCGATATTCAGCTTGATATTCATTCCCGCAAAGCACCCCTGCTTAATAAGCTGAAAGATAAAATGAACCGGAAAATCTCCGAAACCGACCTTGACGCGACCACGCGTTATGAGCTGCACACCCGCTTAGAGGGTATGCCCAAGCACAACAAGGTCTGCCACGGCGATTTCCGTCCGAGCAACGTCATCGTCGGCGAAGACGGCGTCAACTATATCATCGACTGGGCGCACGCTACCCAGGGCAACGCTTCCGCCGACGCGGCAAGAACGTACCTTGTGTTCTATTTGAAGGGCGAAGAAGAACTGGCCGAGAAATACCTGGACCTCTTCTGCCAAAAGAGCGACACCGCCAAGCAGTACGTCCAGAAATGGCTCCCGATTGTTGCCGCTTCCCAAAGTGTCAAGCGCAACCCGGAAGAAAAAGAACTGCTTATGAAGTGGCTTGACGTTGTCGATTACGAATAAGCCGCAAGCGATAATAAATAAGGAGAATCTGCAATGAAAGTAACAGTTTGCATCGGAAGCTCTTGCCATTTGAAAGGGTCGCGCCAGGTCGTAGAAAGAATGCAGGCGCTGATTGCCGAAAACAACTTAAAAGACAAAGTGGAGCTCAGCGGTAAATTCTGCATGGGCAACTGCCAGCACGGCGTCAGTGTGACGGTAAACGACGAGCTGTTCTCTGTTTCTCCCGAAACGGTAGATGACTTTTTCAAAACGCAAATTCTTTCTAAAATATAATCTTCAGGCAGTGCGGAACGGACTTTGGTCCGCACTGCCTTTTTTCCGTCAACAGCCTTATTCGGAGGAAACGGAATGGGTAATTATATTAAACTGAAAAAATCGAACTGCAAAAACTGCTATAAGTGTATCCGAAACTGCCCGGTCAAATCCATTAGCTTTTCGGGGACGCAGGCGCAGATTGTGGAAGACGAGTGCATTCTCTGCGGGATGTGCTTTGTGGCTTGCCCGCAAAACGCCAAAGAGATTCGCGACGATGTGCAAAGCTGTAAAGCGCTTTTGAAAAGCGGTGCACCGGTGTACGCGAGCGTCGCGCCTTCGTTTGTCGCAAACTATGAAAACGTCAATATGGCATCTATGCGAAAAGCGCTTAAGCAGCTCGGGTTTACAGACGCCGCGGAGACCGCCGAGGGCGCAACCGTCGTGAAAAAGGAATATGACCGGCTTGTGTCCAGCGGCAAACAGGACGTGATTATCTCCACCTGCTGCCATACGGTCAATTTGCTGATTCAAAAGCATTTTACCGAAGCGCTCCCGTGCCTTGCGCGCGTCCAGTCGCCGATGCAGGTGCATTGTGCTTCGATTAAGCGCGAACACCCGGACGCCAAAACCGTGTTCATCGGGCCTTGCATTTCGAAAAAAGCCGAGGCGGAAGAATACGAAGGCATCGTCGATTGCGTGCTGACCTTTGAAGAACTCAACGCCTGGATGGCCGAAGAAAACGTGACCTTTGAGCCGTCACAGGAATTGGACGAACGCCGCGGCAAAGCGCGGTTTTTCCCGACTTCGGGCGGCATTTTAAAATCCATGCTTTGTGACAACGACGACTATACCTATATGACCGTCGACGGCATGTCGTCTTGTATCAGCGCGATTCGCGACGTAATCGCCGGCAACATTCACCACTGCTTTATTGAAATGTCGGCGTGCCCGGGTAGCTGTGTCGGCGGTCCGGCGATGGACCGTGCCCACCGCGCGCCCGTCCGCGGGCAGATTGCCGTGGAAAAATTCGCAAAACAGGCGAACGGCGAAGATTTCCTGGTCAAACAGCCGGCGCCTGAAACCATCGAAAAAAATCTGATTTATCTGAAGAAAGACCATCCGAAAGCGGGCTCGCGCGCGATTGAAGAAATCCTGCGCAAAATGGGTAAGACCCGCCCCGAAGATGAGCTTAACTGCGGCTCCTGCGGCTACAACACCTGCCGCGAAAAAGCGCAGGCGGTGCTCGACGGCAAGGCGGACCTTTCCATGTGCCTGCCGTTTTTAAAGGATAAAGCCGAGTCTTTCTCCGACAATATCATTCACAACACGCCCAACGGTATTTTGATTTTGAACGAAGAAATGGAAGTCCAGCAAATCAATGCCGCGGCGCGGGACATTCTGAATATCCGTAACCAAAGCGATGTGCTCGGCGAGCCGGTCGTTCGGATTATGGAGCCGTTTGATTTCATTGAAGTGCTTTCGAGCGGCATCAATATTCACGACAAGCGCGTCTACCTTGCGGAATATCAGAAATACATAGAAGAAACCATCATTTACGACCGCAATTATCATATTTTGATGTGCATCATGCGCGATATTACCGCGGAAGAAGAGGAAAAGGCCAAGAAAGAGGAAATGAGCCGCCACACGATTGAAGTCACCGACAAGGTGATTGAAAAGCAAATGCGAATCGTGCAGGAAATCGCTTCTCTTTTGGGCGAGACCACCGCGGAAACCAAAATTGCGCTGACCAACTTAAAGGAGTCGCTCAAAGATGAATAATTTGTGCACCGACATTGCGTATCAAAGCGTCAATAAATTCGGCGAACAGCTTTGCGGCGACCGGGTGGAAGTGATTGACCAGGGCGAAGAAAATCACGTTATCGTCTTGGCGGACGGCTTGGGAAGCGGCGTAAAAGCCAATATTCTTTCCACGCTCACGTCAAAAATTATTTCCACCATGATGGCAAACGGCATGAGCCTTGAAAACTGCGTCGAGACCATTGCCGCAACGCTTCCGATTTGCGAAGTCAGAAAAGTGGCATATTCTACATTTACCATCGTTCGGACTATTGACAACCGGGAAGCAGAAATTATACAATATGATAACCCGATGTTGATAATCCTTCGGGACGGCAAAAATTTCGATTATCCGAAAAACGCAATGGAAATCGGCGGCAAGATGATTTATAAAACCAAAATCGAATTGCACGAAAATGATTTCTTAGTGTTCACAAGCGACGGTGCCATTTGGGCGGGCGTCGGCACAACAATGAATTTCGGCTGGCAGCGCGAACAGATTGTAGAGTTTTTAGAAAAAATGGTGCACCCCGAATTTACGGCGAAAACCGTTTCCGCGCTGCTGTTGGACGAATGCTGCAAGCTTTACGGCGGCAAGCCCGGCGACGACACCACGGTCTGCACTGTAAAAATCCGTAAGCGTAAGTCCGTCAACTTAATGCTCGGACCCCCGCGCGACCCGAAAGACGTCAACAAAATGATGTCTTTGTTCTTCGCAAAAGAGGGGAAACACATCGTCTGCGGCGGCACGACTTCCACTTTGGCGGGTGAGTTTTTGGGCAAGCCCGTCACCACGCTTTTGGATTATGTCGACCCCGAAATTCCGCCGATTGCCAAAATTGAAGGTGTCGACCTTGTCACCGAGGGCGTTATAACGCTCAGCCGCGTTTTGGAACAGGCGAAAAGCTACCAGCAGGAAGACGATATTTATGCCGACTGGAATGTCAAAGAAGACGGTGCGTCTTTAATTTCGCGAATGCTGTTTGAAGAAGCGACCGACATCAATTTCTTTGTCGGGCGGGCAATCAATCCGGCGCATCAAAACCCGGACTTGCCGATTACCTTTAACATCAAAATGCATTTGGTTGAAGAACTTTCCGAGCTGCTTCGTCAAATGGGCAAACGCGTGAAAGTAAGTTATTTTTAAGAGGAGATCCGGAATGGGAAAAGAAGGAAGAAAATTTGACACCAAAATTCAATATCTGAAATACAAGGTTTTGCGCGAAGTCGCAAGAATCGCTTATAACAGTGATTCCGGTTTTGAACTTGCCAACAGCTTTAACGATATCGCCAAGGTCATCGTGCCCGGCCCCAAAGCGACAATGCGCTGCTGCATTTACAAAGAGCGCGCGATTATCGCCGAACGCATCAAAATGGCTTGCGGCGGCAATAAAAATAACCCCAACGTCATTGAGGTTATCGACATTGCTTGCGACGAGTGCCCCGCCAGCGGCTATCAGGTTTCACATGACTGCCGCGGCTGTATTGCGCACCGCTGCGAAGATGTCTGCCCGAAAGACGCAATCACCTTTGACGAAAATCAGAAAGCACATATTGACAAAACCAAGTGCGTCAACTGCGGCGCCTGCGCGAAGGTGTGCCCCTATTCCGCCATTTCCAACTATAAGCGTCCCTGTGAAAAAGCCTGCAAGGTCAAGGCAATTTCCATGACCAACGACGAGATTGGCGCGGCACATATCAACAACGACAAGTGCATTTCCTGCGGCGCGTGCGAATATATGTGTCCGTTCGGTGCGATTGCCGATAAATCCTATATTCTCGATGTCATCGACATTTTGAAAAAGAGCGAAAACAATACAAAATATAAAACCTACGCGATTGTTGCGCCGTCGATTTCCAGCCAGTTTACATATGCAAAACTCGGTCAGGTGATCTACGCGATTAAACAGCTCGGCTTCCACAGCGTTGTTGAAGCGGCGCTCGGCGCGGATATGGTTTCTTATTCCGAAGCGCAGGAACTCGCCGAAAAAGGCTTCTTAACAAGCTCCTGCTGCCCGGCGTTTGTGGACTATATCCACAAATCGTTCCCGAAATTGGTAGAGCACATTTCCCACAACCTTTCGCCGATGGCGTCTATTGCCGAATACATTAAAAAGCACGACGAAACGGCAAAGATTGTCTTTATCGGGCCGTGCACGGCAAAGAAAATGGAAATCAAACAAGAGCGCGTCGCTAAAATCATCGATTCCGTTTTGACCTTTGAGGAATTGCAGGCGCTGTTTGACAGCCGCGACTTTGATATGTCCTCGTTCCCGGAGGACGTCCTCGACAACGCCTCTTATTTCGGCCGTATTTTCGCGCGCAGCGGCGGTTTGCGCGACGCTGTTGAGCAGTCCTTGAAAGAACAGAATCTGGACTTCGATTACAAGCCGATTGCCTGCGACGGCATTGAGGAATGCCGCTTGGCGCTTTTAAAAGCCTCCAAAGGTGTTTTGCCGAATAACTTTATCGAGGGTATGGCGTGCGTCGGCGGCTGTATCGGCGGCGCAGGCTGCCTTACTCACGAAGCACGCGACAAAAACGAAGTGGACAAGTATGGCCGCGAGGCAATGGAAAAAACCATTACCGATGCAATCAGCATGCTGAAATAATTTTAACTACCTATTTTATCCCGGCGGAAATTCCTGCCGGGATTTTTTTTGAATAAACCGCATTTTTCCTGTCAATCCTTTAGTTACGAAAGGATTGAAACATATGAAAACAAAAATCAAACGGAACCGGGAAGTTGCCCGGAAACTGGAAATCTCCCTTTTTTGCGGCCTTGTCATCAGTGTTTTGTTAAGCATCATTTCTTTCGGCGCTTCCTGCGGCGAAATCCGGCAGGACGTTTTGCGCATGCACGTCATTGCCAATTCCGATTCCGTCGAGGACCAGGCGGTGAAACTCAAAGTCCGCGACGCGGTTTTAGAAGCCGGTGAGGATTTGTTTGACGGCACGCTGACCGCCGAGGGCGCCGAACAGGTACTTGAGAGCGATATTGAGCGTTTGCAAAATGCAGCGCAAACCGTATTAACCGAAAACGGCTTTGACTACGGCGTGCGCGTGGAAATCGGGAAAGATTATTTCAACACCCGAACTTACGATGGCGAAGTCACGCTCCCGGCGGGGGAATATGAGGCCGTCCGCGTGATTTTGGGTGAGGGGAAAGGGCAAAACTGGTGGTGCGTGATGTTCCCGCCGATGTGCCTGCCCGCCGCCGAAGCGGATACCGAAATTTCCGACGTTCTTACGAAAAACGAAGAAGATGTCGTTAAAAGCAACCCGAAATATGAAGCGCGATTTAAAATCGTTGAACTTTTTGAAAACTTTTACCGAAAAATAAAATAAGACTTTCAAAACGCCGTGAATTTTGATATAATGACCTTGTTTACGATATCAGCGCGGCGTTTTCTTCTGCGCTTAGGAACGGAGTGTGCGGCAATGGCAATGTTAAAATACAACTTGATTCCAAAACCGAACTTTTACAAAACGCTTGACGGCACTTACACAGTTTCTTCCGGCACAAAGGTGCTTTGCGCTGAGGAATTTTTGACTGCCGGCAATTATTTGACGGCTTATTTAAAAACCAGCCCCGTGTCGACCGAGGGCGCAATCAAATTTAAAAAAGTCGGCGGCATGGAACCCGAGTCTTATAAACTGAAAGTTTCTCCCGAGGGTATTTTTGTGGAAGCCTCCGACGCGCGCGGCGCATTTTACGGCGCGGTCACGCTGAAAACAATTTTGATGCAGGCAACCAAAAAAGAAGGCAAAGCGGTCGTCAACGGGCTTTTGATTCAAGATGCCCCGCAGTATAGCTACCGCGGTGTGCAAATGGACGAAAGCCGCCACTTTTTCGGCGTGAAAACCGTCAAACAAGTGCTCGATATGATGGCAATGCTCAAATTAAACACATTTCACTGGCATTTGTCCGACGACCAGGGCTACCGGAGTGAAAGCAAAGTGTTCCCGCTTTTAAATTCGGTCGGTTCTACCCGCAAATATGCAGGGCTTCAGGGCTTCGGGTTTAAACACCGCGGCGGGGAATATTCGCACTATTATAAACAAGAAGAAATCCGCGAAATCGTCGCTTACGCGAAAAAACTGCATATCACCGTCATTCCCGAAATTGACGTGCCCGGACACACGCTGGCTATGCTCGCGGCTTATCCGGAGCTTTCGTGCACCGGTAAAAAAATAGAACCGGCATGTGAAAACGGCATTTTGGAAGACATTCTTTGTGCCGGCAACGAAGAAGTTTATACATTCTTAGAAAAATTGTTTCAGGAACTTTGTTCGCTGTTTGACGGGCCGTATTTTCATATCGGCGGCGACGAAGCAATAAAAGGCCACAAGCTTTGGGAAAAATGTCCGAAGTGCACTTCTGTCATGCAGGCGCAGGGACTTAAAAGCCCGAAAGAACTGCAAGGCTATTTTATGACCCGCGTCAATGCCATGCTGAAAAAATACGGCAAGACCTGTATTGCATGGAACGATTGTATTAACGACAATTTTGACAGCAGCATTATCTGTCAGTATTGGTTTCCGAACAACCTTGCCGCCGTGCGCAAACAGGCTTCGCACCGCGACTTCATTTTGTCGCCGGAGAATTATTTCTATTTTGATGAGAAATACGCCCGTGTTTCACTCAAAAAGGTTTATAAATTCAACGAAGTTAAGGTCGGCTTTGCCGGCGTCGGACAGCGCATTCGCGGCATTGAGTGCGAGCACTGGAGTGAGTGGATTGATACGGATTCCGCGCTGCAATTCGCGATGTTCCCGCGCTTGTTCGCATTTGCAGAGGTCGGCTGGACAAAGCTTGAAAACCGCCGCTACCGCGATTTCTACAAGCGCCTTGCCTGGTATAAAACCTATCTCAACAAAATCGGGATTAACTATTCTCGCGTGGAAAAGGGAAGAGTGGCGACAAGACAGGTCATTCCTTACCACTTCGGCGCGGACGGAAAAGAGTATAAAAAAAGCGAACAGCTGAAGGCGAAAGAATCATTCTGAACGCCGCGGCATATCGCTTTTTAAAATAAATCAACTTTTGGAGGAATTTTATGGCAGACTATGTTTTATCCTGCTGCTCCACGGCGGATTTGCCGGCGGAGTATTTCGCAGAACGGAATGTGGCGTACACCTGCTTCCACTACAATATGGACGGAAAGGAATACCCCGACGATCTCGGCAAATCGATGCCGTTTGACGAGTTTTACCGCCGCATTGCTGACGGTGCGCAGCCCACGACCTCTCAGGTCAATGTGCAACAGTATTTAGACTATTTCGAGCCGTTTTTAAAAGAGGGCAAAGACGTTTTGCACCTGGCTTTTTCCAGCGGACTTTCCGGCTCTTACAACTCGGCTTGTATCGCGCGCGAAACGCTTTTGGAAACCTATCCGGACGCGAAACTTTACATCGTCGATACACTCGGCGCTTCTTCGGGATACGGCCTTTTGGTGGATGCTGCGGCGGATTTGCGCGACAGCGGCAAAAGCATCGACGAGGTTTACGCGTTTGTCGAGGAAAACAAGCTGAATTTGCACCACTGGTTCTTCTCAACCGATTTGACAAGCTATATTCGCGGCGGACGCGTCAAACCGGTCGCCGGTTTCTTCGGCACAATGCTGAAAATCTGCCCGCTGCTGAATATGAACAATGAGGGCAAGCTGATTCCGCGCTTAAAATGCCGCGGTAAGGCAAAAGCCATTGATGAAATTGTCGCTAAAATGCTCCAGCACGCGGACGGCGGCGCGGACTATTCCGGCAAATGCTTTATTTCCCAGTCGGCGTGTTATGACGACGCGCGTATCGTTGCGGACCGCGTTGAAGCGGCGTTTCCGAAACTCAACGGTAAAGTGATGATTAACAGCATCGGCACGGTCATCGGCGCCCACACAGGCCCCGGCACCGTTGCGCTGTTCTTCTTCGGCGACAAACGCGGCGAATAAACAGAAAATAAAAGCAAAAGAAAACCCCGACGCCTTTAGGGCGCCGGGGTTTTTGCGTGCCTTTTACTTGATTACAGGAGAGATTCGTAAAGCGCTTTGATTTCTGCAACGCTCGTGTCGCGCGGGTTGCCCGGGCGGCAAGCGTCGTCAAAGGCGGACTGTGCCAAGAAATCCAAATCCTCGCGTTTGACGATTTCGCTCAAATCGGCGGGAATGCCGACGTCCTGCGAGAGCTTGCGAACCGCGTCCACAGCGGCTTTGCGCGCGTCTTCCAGCGACATATCGTCCACGCCGGTAACGCCCATGGCTTTGGCGATGTCTCTGTATTTTTCGCCGGTTGCGGGCGCGTTGTATTCCATAACGGTCGGGAGGATAATTGCGTTTGCCACGCCGTGCGGGGTGTCATACAGCGCGCCGAGCGGGTGCGCCATGGAGTGCACAATGCCAAGACCTACGTTCGAGAAGCCCATGCCGGCGATATACTGGCCGAGCGCCATGCCTTCTCTGCCTTCCGGCGTGTTCGCAACCGCGCCGCGCAGATTCTTGGAAATGATTTCAATCGCTTTTAAGTGGAACATATCGGAAAGTTCCCAAGCGGCTTTGGTGATATAGCCTTCAATCGCGTGCGTCAGCGCGTCCATACCGGTGGCGGCGGTCAGCCCTTTGGGCATGCTCGCCATCATGTCGGGGTCGACAAACGCAACAACGGGAATGTCGTGCACATCCACGCAAACCATTTTGCGGTTCTTTTCCGCGTCGGTAATGACATAGTTAATGGTGACTTCCGCGGCGGTACCGGCGGTTGTCGGCACGGCAAAAATCGGTTTCGCTTTGTTCTTGGTCGGCGCAACGCCCTCAAGGCTGCGGATATCGTAAAATTCCGGATTCGCCGCGACAATACCGATCGCCTTGGCGGTGTCCATCGAGCTGCCGCCGCCGATTGCAATCAAATAATCCGCACCGGAGGCTTTGAAAGCGTCCACGCCGTGCTGGCAGTTTTCAATGGTGGGGTTGGCTTTAATGTCGGAATAAATTTCATAAGCCAGCCCTTTGCTGTCGAGGATATCCGTAACCTTTTTGGTCACACCGAATTTCAAAAGGTCCGGGTCAGAGCAGACAAATGCTTTCTGAAAACCGCGGCCAATCGCTTCGTCAGCAATGTTTGCGATTGCGCCCTTGCCATGATAGGAAGTTTCGTTCAATACAAATCTGTTTGCCATATTCATCGCTCCTTTTGATATTTTCAAGGCTTTCGTGGCAAAGAAAACCTTGATTGTTATAAAATTATCATACCAAAATATCCAACAGAAAACAAGTATCCATTTGTAAACTTTTTGTTGGGAATATAATAATTTGTTCAAATAGATTTCAACGTGCAAAAAACCGTTGACGGTAAAATTTGCTTGTGCTATAATAACGATAGTGTATCAAATAAGACAGTTTTTGGTGATATTCATGACAGACGCACAACAAAAAGAATGTTTGGCTGTTCTTTTAAAAGCGGATATTTTTTCGGCGGCCGGCGAGATGGAGTTAGCTTCGGTTTTGCTTGATTTTTCAGAGCTTCGCAGCTTCAAAAAAGACGAAATCATCTATTCGCCGCAAAATCCCGAGAAATGCATCGGCGTGCTTATAAAAGGGGAGGCAAGAGTCACAAAAGACTATGTGACGATGAGTGTTCTGCACCCCGGTCAGCAGTTCGGAACGGTGGTGCTTTACCACAAAACCGACTATTTTGTAAACACGATTCTCGCGAAAACCGACTGTAAGGTGCTGTTCGTGAAAAAAGAAGGGGTCGACCGGCTTTTGGCGCACAACCGCCGTTTCGCCGTCGCTTACATCTCTTATCTTTCCAAACGCATTTATTTTCTCAACGAAAAAATTGAAGCTTACACCGCACCAAACGCGGAATCCAAGCTTTTGCATTATCTCAAAAGTGTGTGCGACGCAAACGGCGTTGTCTCCGGCATTTCCATCACCGAACTTTCCAGGCAAATCAATGTCAGTCGTGCCAGCCTTTACCGGGCGCTGGATACTTTATCCGCGAGCGGCAAACTCCGGCACGACGGCAAAAAAATAATTTTATTGTAAAGGAAGATTGATTATGAAAAAAGTAGTTTCTGTTTTCCTTGCCCTTTTAATGGTGCTGTCGCTTGCGGCCTGCACCGGCAATGAAGAAGAACAAACCCCTGCGCAGAAAACCGCGATTCGCATGGCGACGCTCAAAGGCCCGACCGGAATCGGTACTGCAAAACTGATGGCAGATAATGATGCGGGAACCGCTGCGAACCAGTACACGGTAACCCTTTGCACCGACCCGACCGAAGTCGTTTCGGGTATTGTTGCCGGCACTTATGATGTCGCCGCCTGCCCGTTGAATATGGCTTCCGTGCTTTACAACAAGACCAACGGCAATATTCAGATGCTCGCGATTAACACCCTCGGCACGATGTATCTGCTTTCCACACAGGAATTGACGGATATTTCCGAACTTGCCGGCAAGACCATCATTTCCGCCGGCCAGGGCGCAACACCCGAATACGTGCTTAACTACCTGTTGGAAAAGAACGGCCTTACCGACAAAGTGACCGTGGAATATAAGTCTGAGCACGCAGAAGTCGCGACGCTTGCCGCCGCTGCTACCGCTGACGGTGATACGTTCTATCTGCTGCCCGAACCCAACGTAACTTCCGCGCTTTTGCAGAACAGCGCGCTGAAAAACGTGCTTGACCTGTCTAAAGCTTTTGAAACCGCTTCCGGCGTTTCTCTTGCAATGGGCTGCATCGTTGCGAAAAAAGATTTCGTACAGCAGAACAAAGCGGCAATCGACGCTTTCTTGGCGGAATATCAGAAGTCCGTGGAATACACTTCCACCAATTTGGATGATACGGCAACCCTTTGCGAAACTTACGGCATTATTCCGAAAGCCGCTGTCGCAAAACAGGCAATTCCGCGCTGCAGCATCGCGTTCGTAACCGGCAGCGAAATGAAAACCGTTGCGACCGAAAACTTGAACGTGCTTTTGGCGGCGTCCGCACAGTCCGTGGGCGGCAAACTGCCGGGCGATGATTTCTGGTATGGCGTCTAATCCGAAAAACAAACCGATTGTCAAGAAAAGTCTGCGGCTGCTGCTTGCGGCAGCCGTTTGGCTTCTCGTTTGGCAAATCGTATACAGTATCATCGGCAGGGAGGTGCTTTTTGCATCCCCCTTGTCTGTGTTTCAGCGGTTGTTTGAACTGGTCAGAACCGTCGGCTTTTGGCTGAAAACCGGCTCGTCGCTTTTAGGAATTACCGAGGGCTATCTGCTCGGCGTGGCGGCAGGCGTTTTGCTCGCGGTCTTGACCTCGCTTTCTGACTGGCTGTATGCTATTTTTAAACCAATGCTGACCGTAATTAAATCGACGCCCGTGGTGTCCTTTATCATTTTGGCACTTGTGTGGATGTCCAAAACCGGTGTTCCCGTGTTTATCTCATTTTTGATGGTTTTGCCGATTGTTTGGGCAAACTTGACCGCCGGTATTCGCGCCACCGATAAAAATCTGTTGGAAATGGCGCGCGTCTATCGCTTCGGTGCGCGCAAAACCCTGCGGTATATCTATTTCCCGAGTGTGTTGCCGTCGCTGTTGTCCGCGCTGACAACGGCAATCGGTTTTGCCTGGAAAGCGGGCATTGCCGCTGAGGTTATCAGCACACCGCGCAATTCAATCGGCGCCCAGCTTTACAATTCCAAGGTGTACCTTGAAACCGTTGATTTGTTTGCGTGGACGGTGGTCGTAATTGCTATCAGCATGTTGTTTGAAAAACTGATTGTGCTGGCGGTGCGACGTATTGCCGACGCAGCGGAAAGGAGGCACGCCGTATGGAAGTAAGCTTTCAAGATGTTTCTTTGGCGTTCGGCGAAAAGGTGCTGTTTTCCCATTTTACAAAAACCTTTACCTTTTCCGGCATCACTGCGCTTATGGGCCCCTCCGGCAGCGGCAAAACGACCTTTTTCCGACTGCTTTGCGGGCTTCAAAAGCCCGACAGCGGTGCGGTTTTAGGTATTCCGAAAACATTTACCGTTTTGTTTCAGGAAGACAGACTCCTGCCTTGGGTGGACGCGCTGACCAATGTTGCGCTGGTTTCCGACACAGAGACCGCCAAGGCGTGCTTAAATAAAGTTGGGCTTTCAAATGATATGCACAATTTCCCCGGAAATTTGAGCGGCGGCATGTGTCGACGTGTTGCCATTGCGCGTGCGTTGGCGCATAAAAGCGAAATCCTTTTGCTCGACGAACCCTTAAAAGGGCTTGATGAAGAGCTGCGCGCACAGATGTTAAATCTCATCAAAGCGGAAGGGGAAACGCGCCCGGTGCTCTTCATCACACATGACGAACGTGAGGTGGAAGCACTCGGTGCCGAAGTTCTGTCCGTAAACGGAATGCCGATTAAAATGTGACAATTTCCAACACTTTGTGACAAAGGAGAAAGCTTGTAATATAATAAAACCATTATCGGCTTGCGCGCGGAAGGGGCACGTAAGCTTAAAGGGGTGATGGCATGGAAAAGACGAGAAAAGTGCGCCTTTTTTCAGCCGTCACCCTTTTTGTATCCTTTTTGTGTATTGCCGTGACTTTTGTCATACAAATCCGTATGCAGAAAACTGTAAGTGATTTGTCCGAGACGGTCAACACAACCACACCCGCAGTTTTGTCCGAAACGCAAACAGAAAACGCTGCGCAAAGGGACATGACTGCTCCGCTTGCCGACCAAAGCGAAACTGCGCCGCTGACACCTGCCGCGGCACAGGTGGGAAAAGAAGAGTCTTCCGCGACCCGGTCGCAAAATCGTGTTTCCGGCAAAACCGATTTGACTACGAAAGCACAGCAAACGACGCAAAAAAGGACAACGACGACCAAACCCGAAACGACAACCGAGCGGTCCACGGAAATCAGCCCGGTTTTGGTGGTGAATCTGAACACGAAAAAAATTCACAGCCCGCACTGTTCTTATCTGCAAAACACCGACCCTGCCAATACAACACAAATTACAGACGACGAATTGCAATCCTATTTAGAAAGCGGCTATACGCTTTGTAAGCGGTGCGGAGGGTATGCGGAATGAAGATGGCAGAGTTTTTGGAAAAATATCAAGATAAGGCCGATGCGGCGATTGCAGTCGGCTGCGCAGTTTTTCTGCTTGCAAGCGCCGGGCTGCTTGTCAATCAGTTTCGTTTGCAAAAACAGTTGGATACGGTAAAAACAGCGTACACTACACTGCCGACCATTCACTGGTATGAAGAGGAGACCACCGCGGCTACGACCGTAGCAAGCACTCCGGACACCACCGCCGCTTTACAGTCCATAGAAACGTCGCCCGCTTTGCAAATTACCGGAAAAACCTATGTTTTAAATACCAGTTCCAAGAAAATTCATTCGCCGGACTGCCGCTATGCGACTTCGATGAAAGAGGAAAACAAAAAGGTCGTGGAAAACGCCGATTTGGACGAGCTGCTTTCAGAAGGGTATGAGGTCTGTTCGGTTTGCGGCGGGGGATAAGCTTTGCTATATGGTCATTTTGACCAATTTTTGCCTGCTGAAAAATGACGAAAAAAGAGCGCTGAATCTACCGAATTACCAAAAAAAACAGCTTTTTTTAGGCAAAATGCAAACGAAATTTCGCAAATATCAAAAAATGGCTTGCAAAATGGTCAAACATTGTGTAAAATACATAGTAAACGAATTGTCAGAATGTATAATACACACATATGGAGGGATAAATCCATGTCAAACAGACTTTTTCAGGCCATTGTGCATCAAATGACCGATGCCATTGACCGGACAATCGGCGTGATTGATGAGTCGGGTACAGTGATTTCCTGCAGTGAACTCGGAAGAATCGGGGAAGTGCTTTCTCCGGAAGTGACGGCGGTGTTCCAAAACAGCGAGCCGGCGGTTGTCAACGGCTATGCTTATAAAGCGTTCGGAACGCATATGCACCCCGAATATGCCGTATTTGTCGAGGGAGACGATGAGCTTGCCGAAAAATACACGGCGGTTATGGCGGTCACCCTTTCCAGCATCAAGCAGTATTATGACGAAAAATATGACCGCGGCAACTTTATCAAAAATGTCATTTTGGACAACATCCTGCCCGGCGACATTTATCTGAAAGCCCGCGAGCTTCGTTTTAATAACGACGTTTCCCGTGTTGTGATTTTAATTCGTATCACCGAACATGTGGACGTTTCTGTTTTTGACATTATCCAGAACCTGTTCCCGGATAAGAACAAAGACTTTGTTATCAACCTCAACGAAACCGACATCGCGCTGATTAAAGAAGTGAAACCCAGCACCGACCCGAAAGATTTGGAAAAACTGGCGCGTTCGATTGCGGACAGCCTCGGCTCGGAATTCTATTCGCATGTGCTTGTCGGTATCGGCACGACCGTCGAGGGGATTAAAGACTTGGCACGTTCGTTCCGCGAGGCGCAGGTCGCTTTGGAAGTCGGCAAGGTGTTTGATACGGAAAAAACGATTGTCAGCTATGACAACCTCGGTATTGCGCGTCTGATTTATCAGCTGCCGACCACGCTTTGCGAAATGTTCTTAAAAGAAGTGTTTAAGCGCGGCTCGATTGATTCCCTTGACCAGGAAACCCTGTTCACCATTCAGAAATTCTTTGAGAACAACCTGAACGTTTCCGAAACCTCCCGTAAACTGTTTGTCCACAGAAATACGTTGGTTTATCGTTTGGAAAAAATCAAGAAATTGACCGGCCTTGACCTTCGTGAATTTGACGACGCAATCGTGTTTAAAGTGGCGCTGATGGTTAAAAAATACCTCGATTCCAACCCCGTCAAATTCTAAATATAGGGTTATCGTGCACTTTGTTCATAAATATGGTAGTTTCTATGTTGAAAGTGCACAGAAGCGACGGCATATTTTGTTGAATCATACAGAATATCCGAAAAACAGTTACAAAACGGTTACAAAAAAACCGAAAATGTGCTATACTATTAGGTGGTATAATATTTCGTCTTTTGACGAGATGTTTACCACCTGTTTTTTTGAGAAATGTAGAGTTCATATAAACAGTGGGGACCGTTTATTCACAAGGAAAAGACAGAAAGGCAGAGGTTTTGGCAAGTGATCGAGTTTAAAAATGTCTCAAAAACTTATGATAACGGTACACAGGCGCTGAAAAATGTAAATCTTCGGATTGAAGACGGCGAATTTGTCTTTGTCGTCGGCTCTTCCGGTGCCGGCAAAAGTACCTTTTTGAAAATTATTATGCGTGAACAGGTTGCCAACAGCGGCACGGTTCTGATTAACGGCTTTAATTTAAATACTATGCGCAAGCGGGATATCCCGATGCTGCGCCGCACGATGGGCATTGTGTTCCAGGATTTCCGTCTGATTCCGACGATGACCGTGTTTGACAACGTGGCGTTCGCCATGCGGGTTATCGGTACGAAAGAAAAAGAAATCCGTAAGCGCGTGCCCTATATTTTGAGCCTTGTCGGGCTTACGTCGAAAGCGCGGCAGTTGCCGACCCAGCTTTCCGGCGGTGAGCAGCAGCGTGTTGCGCTTGCCCGCGCGCTCGTCAACAATGCGGGGATTTTAATCGCGGACGAGCCCACCGGCAACATTGACCCCGAAATGTCCTATGAAATCGTGGATTTGTTGAATCATATCAACGCCAACGGCACAACCGTCGTTATGGTTACACACGAACATAATTTGGTCCGGCATTTCCATCATCGCGTGATTACGATTGAAGAGGGTTCTGTCGTTTCCGATACGAGCGATACGGACAAGCTGCCCGATGATTACGCTTCGATTGAAGCCAATTACCCGACGGATACCGAGCCGGCGAAAGACGAAGAATCGCCTTCCAAAGAGGAAGTGCTTTCCGACACCACCGTGGAGGAATCCAAAACATCGTCTTTCTATTTCCAGCCGAATGAAGACAAGGATTTAGAGGACTTTATGCAAAATTACGGCCTTACCGATGACGATATCGCCGAAGATACGCTTGACTATTCAGCTTACCTTTCTTCGGACGAAACCTCAAACGGAGGTGACGCAAAATGAAAGGTGCAAGTTTAAAATATCTGACCCATGAGGGGTTCCGCAACATTTGGGTCAATCGACTGATGTCGCTCGCGTCCGTTACGGTTTTGCTCGCCTGTCTTGTAATTATCGGCGTCGGCGCAATGGCGTATTTCAACATTAACGCGCTGCTCGACAAAGTCGAAGCGCAAAACGTCGTTATGGTTTATGTCACGAAAGGCTCCGACGACCTTACAACTTCCACCGTCGGCTTGGAACTGCAAAAGCTCAGTAACATTGAGACCTGTGAGTTTATTCCGAAAGAAGATGCACTCAAAGAGCAAATTGAAGAACTCGGCGGCGACAACGCCATTTTTGAGGGCTTAACCGAAAACCCGCTGCCCGACGCTTATCGCGTCACCTTAAAAGATTTAAGCCAGTTTTCTCAGACCGTTTCCCAAATTAAAGGCATTGCCAATGTCGATTCCGTCCGTGAAAACAGCGACTTGGCAAGTAAGCTGATGTCGGTGCGTCACGCAGTCACGATTGTCAGCGTCGGCCTTGTCGTCATGCTGTTCCTGGTCGCTTTGTTCATCATCGCCAACACCATTCGGATCACCATGTTCAGCCGCAAGCTGGAAATCAATATTATGAAAGCGGTCGGTGCTACCAACTGGTTTATCCGCTGGCCGTTCTTAATCGAAGGCGTGCTGATCGGCATTATTTCAAGCGTAATTTCGCTTTTGGCGCTGTGGGGGCTTTACGAGCTCGCGGCGGTTTCGTTTAAAGACGTGCTCGATGCGCTCGGCTTTGCACTTGTGCCGTTCCGTTCTTACGCGCTGCAAATCTTCGGCGTGTTTGCTGGTATCGGCGTGTTCACCGGCGGCTTCGGCAGTATGATTTCGATGAGTAAATATCTGAAAGAACAAGGGAGCGTGGTCAGCAATGAGTAAACAGCTTTTTAACCGAATTGTCTGCGTCTGCACCGTGTGCGCGCTGTTGCTTTCCGCAACCTCTTTCTCTGCTTTTGCAAGAAGCCTTGACGATATTCAAGACGATATTGATAAATACTCCGGTCAGCTTGAGGACAGTCAAAGCACGGAAGACGAGTATGCTGCGCAGTTGGCTGAAATTCAGGCGGATTTGGATGTCATTAATAAAGAGATTGCAAAACTAAATCAGCAAATTGCGGATAAGAACAAAATCATCAACCAATATCAGGAAGAAATCAATACGCTTCAAACTCAAATTGACGATGCTGAAAACAGACAAAAAGAGTTGGAAGAAGAAATCAGCGGTACATACGAGCTTTTGAGTGAACGGCTGTGTGCCAATTATATGGCAGGAGAAACCTCTGTTTTAGAAATTTTGCTCGGTGCCGGGGATTTTGAAGACTTTTTGACGCGCTTGGAGCTTGTTAAGCAAATTTCCGAACATGATGCATCTTTGGTCTCCGGTTTGCAGGAAGACATCGATGAACTGAACCAAACCAAAGAAAAACTCGACGCGGATAAAGCGGCAGTTGAAGAAAAGCAGAATACAGTGAAAACGGAGCGCGACGCAATTGCAGCCGACCGCAACGAGGTGCAAAAAGCACGCAATCTGCAGACCAGCAAAGAAAATGAAGCGGAACAGAAAAAACTGAATCAAGCGGCATACAGCGATAAGCTTGAGCAAATGCTGAATGATGCCAAAGAAGAATATGATAGGGAAAAGGCTAAAGAGATGGTCAGCGGCAGCGGCTCCATTTCCGGCGGCAGCAGCGGCGGCAGTTCCTCCATCGGCAACTATCCGGTTTCTTCCAAAGGGATGATTTGTCCGCTGCAATATTCCAATGTCACAATTTCCGCCGGTTGGTACGGCTACGCGAACCATAAGGGGATAGACTTTATCACCCGCGGCGCAACCGGCAATACATACGGCAAAGAAATCCGCGCGGCGGCAGACGGCGTTGTCTATTCGGCAGAATATCATTACAGCTGGGGCAATAACGTCTATATCAATCACGGCAACGGCGTTTATACGCGCTATGCGCACTGCAGCCGTATGATTGTTTCTGAAGGGGACAAGGTTCAACAAGGTCAGGTCATTGCTTATGTCGGTAACACAGGGAACGTTTCCCCGAAACCGACGACATCCAACCCCCACGCGGGCGCGCATTTACACTTTGAAGTTTGGGTCAACGGTACGCGTGTCAACCCCTCGCCGTGGCTGCCCTGATTTGAAATTCCACTGAAACTGAAACAGAAAGGCGTTCACAATGAATAAGAAAATTTCACTGGGCTTAACGCTCGCGCTGATTTTCGTTTCCGTTGCGGCTACGGTTGCCGTGACCATGGCGGTCGCCATGCGCATGTATAATTCCATCATTAAAGATTTGCCGAGCCGCTCGAAGCTCTATTCCTCGGTGTCGGAGCTTGACGACATTGTCCGCAATAACTATTACGGCGAAATCAACGACAGCCTTTTAAACGCGGACCTTTCCGCGGGCTATGCCGACGGCTTGGGCGACCCGTACAGCTATTATATGACCGCTTCCGAATATGCCGTTTATCAGGACGAATTGAACGGCAAAAAGGTCGGTATCGGTATCATTCCGTTCTTTAATCCGCAGGATATGGCGATTTACGTGGCGGAGATTTCCGAAAATTCTCCGGCGGCGTTGAGCGGTTTGCAAAAGGGCGATAAAATCACGGTTATCAATGAAGAAAAAGTCACGGCTTACAATTATTCCGATTTGCTCGAGCAACTGACCGGCGACCAGCTTTCAACCGTTACAATTACCTTTGAGCGTGACGGTGCAAGCAAAACCGTCAGCGTTGTAAAAGGCTATACGGCACAGTCGGTGTATTCCAATTTGAACGGAACTGTCGGCTATATTAAAATTACCGAATTTTACGCCACAACAGCGGACCAGCTCAAAAAAGCGGTTGAGAATCTTTCCAACCAAGGCGCAACCAGTTTGGTGTTTGACGTCCGCGGTACTTCCGCAGGCACGATTGAATATGCTGCGACAACGCTTGATGTGCTTGTCCCCGTTGCCAATGAGGGCAGCGGCGCACTTGCAACCGCGCTCGCCAAAGACGGCACCGAAAAACAGACTTTTACCGCCGATGCGGACAGTGTTTCTATGCCGATGCTTGTGCTTGTCAACGGCGAAACTGCAGGCCCTGCGGAACTTTTTGCCTGTGACTTGCGTGACTACGGCAAGGCGCAGTTGGTCGGTCAGAAAACCGCCGGCAACGGCACCATGCAACAGGCGTTCCCGTTAAGCGACGGCGGCGCAATTGTCTTAACCATGGCGGTCATCAAACCATATGTCAGCGAAAGCTATAACCGAGTTGGCCTGACGCCGGATGTGGAAGTGGCGCTTTCCGACGAAAAGCAGACGATTTTGCCGCTTTTAAGTCAGGCGGAAGATGACCAGTTCCAAAAAGCTTATACCATGTTGACGGGTGAAACCGGCGAAGAATAAAGGCATTTTTAGCTTGTCACCCCACATACTTATGAGGTATGTGGGGTGTTTTTATGTTTACCGTTTTAAATATCGTGAGACAGGCGGAAAATAGACGATTTTTCTGTTTTCGGCGACGAAAAAAGGAACAGCCGCTGCTTTCCCGTGTCGCCGTGCGCGGCGGCGCATTTTTTTATACATTGACGCTTTACGCGGACAAACACGGTGAAGTCGATTTTTCCGCTGTGCCTGAAATGTGTCTGTGCCGGGTGATTCCCGTCGAGGGGACGGAACTCCCCGAAAGGTGCCCCGTAAAGCTTTATAGACCGTCTGTTTTTCCGTTGACCGTGTTTTTAAATTCATCGATAGGACTTTTAAAACGTGCCGAAGATGACCCGCGAACACGGACTGTCGGCATCGTCGACCCAAAGGCACGCTTGCAGCATGGTGTTGAGCACTTCATTCCCTATGCAAAAACCATTCGCGTGTTTACAGAAATGCCGGAAAAATATGACGCGGTGTGCGAAATGCTTGTAAAAGCCTGGGGCGTGGCGCCGGTTGTCTCGCAAAACTCCGCGGCGATGCAATCTTGCGACTATGTATTTGCGCCGTTTCAAAATATAGAGGGCGAGCGGCAAGGCACCGCGCGCATGCGGCAGGGGGGCAACGCAATCCTTGCCGGCAATACCGTGCTTTTGCCGCCCGAAATCGAGATGCGCCGTCCGGCGGGCACAGACCCGCTTTTGTTTGCCGCGGCGCTTTATGAACTTTGCAATGTTAAGGAAATCGAGACCCTGACTTATGACCGATTTGTACCGATAAAAACCGACGCAATCTATTGACAGAACCGCCGGATTATTTTATAATATTTATCCGTGTAAATGTAAATTACCGAAAGGAGCATATGCAAATATGTTACAGGAAACCCTGTTGACCGCTGAAGGTCTGAAGGAATTAGAACAGGAATTGGAAACCTTAAAAACCGTCGGCAGAAAAGAAGCCGCCGAAAAAATTAAGGTTGCAAGAAGCTTCGGCGACTTGTCCGAAAACGCGGAATATGACGAGGCAATGAGCGACCAGGCAAAACTGGAAGCGCGCATCAACGAAATCGAAACCATGATAAAAAACGCTAAGGTTTTCGATGAAGATGCCCTCGGCACCGAAGTTGTGCACATCGGTTCTAAAGTAACCATTACCAACAGCAAAAAACAGAAATTTGAATATAAGATTGTCGGCTTCGCCCAGGCGAACCCCGACGAGGGCAAAATCTCTGATGAATCCCCGGTCGGCAAAGCGCTGCTCGGCCACAAGGTAGGGGAAAAGGTCATCGTCGAAGCCCCCATCGGCGCGTTGGAATTTAAGATTGTAGCAATCGATAAATAAACAAGAATTTTGACCGGGCTCGTTTGCGCCCGGTTTTTAGGAAGTGAAAACATGGCAGAGGAAACTCGAAACAACCCTGCGCAGCCGCAGCAGGATGTCAGCGAACAGCATAAAATCCGTCTGGAAAAATTACAGGCGATGCAGGAAGCGGGACATGACCCGTTTAAAATCACCAAATATGACGTGACCCACCACAGCACAGACGTGAAAGAAAATTTTGAGACGCTCGAAGGCAAAACCGTTTCGGTCGCCGGGCGTATGATGTCCAAACGCGTTATGGGCAAAGCGTCTTTCTGCAACATTCTGGATTTAAAAGGCAATATCCAGTCTTATGTTGCGCGCGACAGCATCGGTGAAGAACCGTATAAAGCGTTTAAGAAACTCGATATCGGCGATATTATCGGCATCAAAGGTGAAGTTTTCAAAACCAAAACCGGTGAAATCTCCATTCACGCCTCCGAAGTTACGCTGTTGTCCAAAAGCCTGCAAGTGCTTCCGGAAAAATTCCACGGCCTTACTAATACCGATATGCGCTATCGTCAGCGCTATGTCGATTTGATTATGAACCAGGATTCGCGCGATGCCTTTATCAAGCGTTCCAAAAGCATTCGTGCCATTCGCACCTATTTGGACGGCCAGGGCTTTATGGAGGTTGAAACCCCGATGCTCGTAGCCAATGCCGGCGGTGCGGCGGCGCGTCCGTTCGTGACCCATTTCAATGCGCTTGACGAAGATTTCAAACTGCGTATTTCGTTGGAACTTTACCTCAAACGTTTGATTGTCGGCGGTCTCGAGCGCGTCTATGAAATCGGCCGCGTGTTCCGCAACGAGGGTCTTGACACCCGCCACAGCCCGGAATTTACGCTGATGGAACTCTATCAAGCTTATACCGATTATCACGGCATGATGGATTTGACCGAAAACCTTTATCGCCACATCGCGCAAGAAGTGCTCGGCACAACCGTGATTACCTATAACGGCGTGGAAATCGACCTCGGCAAGCCGTTTGCAAGAATTACCATGCTCGACGCGGTCAAGCAGTATGCCGGCGTGGACTTTAACGAAATCCACACGCTCGAAGAGGCGCGTGCCGCGGCAGACGCGCACCATATCGAATATGAAGCGCGCCACAAAAAAGGCGATATTTTAAACCTGTTCTTTGAAGAGTTTGTTGAAGAGCATTTGGTGCAGCCGACGTTCGTCATGGACCACCCGATTGAAATTTCCCCGCTGACCAAGAAAAAGCCGGAAAATCCCGACTACGTCGAGCGTTTTGAATTCTTTATGAACGGTTGGGAAATGGCAAACGCCTATTCAGAGCTGAATGACCCCATTGACCAGCGCGCACGCTTTGCCGCGCAGGAAGAATTGTTTGCCCAGGGCGACGAGGAAGCGAACCATACCGACGAAGATTTCCTCTATGCGTTGGAACTCGGTATGCCCCCGACCGGCGGCATCGGTTTCGGCATTGACCGTATGGTCATGCTCTTAACCGATTCGCTCGCTATCCGCGACGTCTTGCTGTTCCCCACTATGAAAACGCAGCGAGACTGATCGCTAAATAATTTGCTTTTTTAGTGCTAAAACGCAAATTGAAGGCCCGGCATATTTATTTTTCACTGCTGAAAGTGTAATTGATGCTGCAATCGGTCTTTGGATTTGATCCTTGTTTTATAAGTTAAGTTTCGCGAGCAATGGGAGGTAAATATGGGAGCTGTTTTGGATAAAGCAATTATATTTGCAACAAAAGCTCACAAATCACAATGTCGTAAAGGTACAGAAAATCCCTATATCTTGCACCCCTTGGAAGCGGCAGCTATTGTCGGGACTATAACGACTGACGATGAAATTATTGCGGGTGCGGTGCTCCACGATGTTGTAGAAGATACTGACACCACCGTTGATCAGATTGAAGACTTGTTTGGTGCGCGTGTTGCAGCGTTGGTGGCTTCTGAAAGCGAAAATAAACGTGAAGGCAAACCCGCAGAATCCACATGGAAAATTCGTAAACAGGAAACCCTTGATCATCTTCAAACCGCGCCGATTGACGTAAAGATGATTACACTCGGTGATAAACTCTCCAATATGCGCGCTATTTATCGTGATTACAATGCAATCGGCGATGAACTATGGCAAAGATTTAATCAAAAAGATAAAAATCAGCAGTATTGGTACTACAAAAGTATTGCCGAATGCCTTTCGGAACTAAAAGATTATCCGGCCTATAAAGAATATGTTGATTTAGTCGAAAAGACGTTTCACTGACGAAGAAGAGCGACATCATTTGGGTTTTGTTAAAGTCAAGTTATGCGTATGTTTTTAGGCTTGCAGTATACAAACTATGCACATGTTCCTTGCCGTAAAGACGAAAGATAAATAACATGATTTAAAGGGCAAGCCTGTGGGCTTGCCCTTGTTGTTTTAACCGGCAATTATTATAATCGAACGCATCGACATCCCCGAAAATGCACAAGAAGAGGAATGGCTTTCTAAACAGAACTTCCGAAACTGCGCGGAAGATGCCTACACGGGTTGAGCTTTTATAGACATATCCCCCTGACATTGTGCATAAAACAGCGTGAAATAATAAGCAATCTCAGTATTTTACGTGGGGAACTTTTAAGTTTCTCCGCCAATCCTTTTTCTCTGTTTCATTACGTGAACCGCATTCAATTTTAAATGGTGCAATGTAACGAAAACACTGTTGTTTTGCAACGGTGTTTTCTTTTTGTGTGAAAAAGTACTTTCCCAACAAAAGAGGTCTTTAAATACTGAAAAAATGTAATTTGGTAAATTTTATGTAGGAAGGCGAATAGAAAATATGAAGCAAACAATGCAACAAACAATTAAGAATTACGCGTTATTTTTGGTGGGGCTGTTTATCGCCTCTATGGGTGTGGCGCTGTCCACAAAAGCGGGACTCGGCACTTCACCGGTTGCGGCGGTGCCTTACTCGGTGTCGATTGTCAACCACGCTTTAACTTTTGGCTGGTGGCTGAATATTTGGAGTTTGCTCCAGGTTGCTGTACAGGTGATTTTGCTTCGCAAGAAATGCAAACCGGTCGAAATTATCATTCAAGCAGTTCTGGCGCTTGTCTACGGTTATATGACCGACTTCTCCTGCAAGCTGATTGACGGCATTCAGCCGAACACGTATCTTGCCCAGTTCTTTTGGATGGCTTTGGGTTGCTTCGTTTTGGCACTCGGAATTTGGATTCAGTTCAAAGGCGGCGTTGCCATGCTCCCGGGCGAAGCAATGAACCGCGCCATAAGCGAAGTTTCCGGCAAACGGTATGAAAATATTAAAATCCTGTTTGATGTACTTTATATCGTCGCAGCGGCAGTCATCAGCTTTATTACAACCGGCAAACTGCAAGGCGTCCGCGAAGGCAGTATCATCGCCGCGGTCGTCGTCGGCAATATTATTAAGCTTTACAACTTGATTTTTAATAAACTGACCAAAAAGTTCGAGAAAAAGGAAGCGGGTGCAAACAAGCCGAAAGCAGCGAAATTGTCCCCGGCCAACGACAACCTTTCCCTGCAATCTAAATAAAAAGGCAAAGATATAAGTGCAACGAAAAGAGAGAAAAGCAATTGCTTTTCTCTCTTTTTTTATATGCAACTACCGTTTTGAATCCGGAATTCTCGTAATTACAACGGGTATGATTAGCAATTCTGAAAATGGGTAAAACTATTATATAAATCTGTTTTTTGGAGATATACCATGAAAAAATCACGCGTGTTCGGATTGCTTTTTATCGGCCTTTTAACCGCAGGTTGGATTTACCCCGTATTGCATGAATGCGGACACAGTTTAGCTGCATTGGCGGTTGGCGGTAAAGTTTCATGCGTCTCCTTATTTCCGATTCCCTATACCGATTGTATCTTGCCGTCATCAACTGCTGTTTGGCAGTGGAAAATCGTCGGTCTCGGCGGTCTTATGGTTCCGCTTTTTTTCACTTGGATAATTTCCATCCGCCGATTTTGGATTTGGTTGGTTGGCTTTTATTTGCATTTTATATGTCTTTTATCTTTCTGCTTTTCAGCAATAAGCTGCCTTTTATTTGCAGCAGGCCGTCCCGTAGCGGGAGATGATGTAACACAGGTCTTGGAGCGGGGAAACGGTCAATTTAATGTGTGGATTTTTCTTTTCTTGCTTTTTCTTATCTTCGTAACGGTTTTTCGCCTGGCCAAAACACAGCCGCTTTCTTATATCTCAAAAGAAATTTCCAATCCAACCCCGGCTTGCGTGTAAAGCAAGCCGGGGTTCTTTTTGCTTTTGTTATAAAAATTGCTGAATATATGCTAACGGAGTATTGAAGTAAACTTCACGTTTGATAAAATTATTTTAAATATATTTATACAAAATTCGGTTAATATCGCTGTCGAAAATCCAAGGATTTTGTATAAAAATACAGTGCTGAATTGACAAATGAAAACAAGGGCTGAATGAAAAATCAAAATTTTTTATTTATAAATCCATCCTGAAAATTATTATATCGCTGCTTCGCTTATAGTTGGATTTTTTAATAGATAATATTAGGTTTATTTATGACATGAATTATGACTTCACAGACCTTTCTAAAACAATAAAGGGGGAAATCTCGTGATAATTACTACCATCAGTAAAAGTCGAATTCAAAGTATGACGCTTCCGCAAAAAATCAAGGGGCAATACTGGATTTATGATTCGGAATTTGATGGAGACACGCGCATGGTAAGCGTGGAGGGGATTAACAATGAATGGATTTTAAAATCCACACGCCAAGTAAAAATTCTTGATTCCAGTGGCAATGGTTTAAAAAATACAGTGATAGAGCCGATGAGCATCTATGTATTGGGAAAAGCTAACGGGGAAAAAGTATTTGTATTTACAGAACCGATTACCGAAAACCGGCAAGTTTTTATTAAATATTTAGTAAAAGACGGCGTAGATTTAACCATTGGAAGAACCCAGCAAAATGATATTTGCTTTCCAAATAAAGTTGTTTCTTCTAAACACGCGCGTTTGTCATACAAAAACGGAACTTGGTTTATTGAAGATCTGAATAGCACAAATGGAACTTTTGTTAATGAACAAAGGGTTCGAAAATCACAGTTAAACTTTGGCGATGTTATTTTTGTTATGGGTCTTAAAATCATCGTCGGAAAGAATGTTGTTGCTTTAAACAATCCGGACGATCAAGTTTCTGTTTCTCAAGTGTTCAAAAGTTTTGTGAAGCAAACGGCCGATCCGATCGATGAAGAAGACGAATATGAACTTCCGGAGCAAGACTTTTTTTATCGTTCCCCACGGTTTAAAAGGGATATAGAGACGGCGAGTTTCAAAATCGACTCACCGCCGACCAGTCCGATTTCCGAAGAGATGCCCTGGATGCTCGTCATGGGTTCGTCAATGGCCATGGGCATGATGTCTTTAGTAACGCTGATTTCTGCCATTGCAACCCTTAATATTACTTCCATGATTATGGGCGGAAGTATGTTGCTGGGAACGGTATTATTGCCGACTTTAACCAAAAGGTATGAGAAGAAAAGGAAGTATAAAAAAGAAGAACTTCGGCAAAGAAAATATCGTGAATACCTTGATCGAATAGCAGTTAAAATTAATGAAAGTTGTCAACTGCAAGAAGAAATATTAAGAGAAAACGGTGTCCCGATTCAAGAGTGTGAAAATCGAATCAAAAACATTCAAAGAAACTTGTGGGAGCGAGAGTTCGGTCAAAATGATTTCTTGAAAGTGCGTATTGGGCAAGGGGACGGTGTTTTAGATGCGGAGTTCCATTATACGGAGAGACGGTTTTCTTTGGATGATGACAATCTTCAAGAAGAACTGCTGACATTATGTGAAAAAGAGAAGCCCTTGCATAACATCCCGGTAACCTATTCACTTTTTGAAAACCCGATTTCCGGGGTAATAGGGTTGCGCAAAAATATTGTTGCCTTTGCAAAAGGTTTAATTATCCAGCTTGCAGCATTATATAGTTATGATGAAGTTAAGTTTGCTTTTATATATGACAAAAACGAGACGGATTTTGATTTTGTAAAATGGCTGCCACACGTTTGGAGCGACGATAATAAATTCCGATTTATTGCAAAGGATATGAACGAGGTTAAGGAAGTCTCTGCATATTTCGAAAAAATTATTGATGCCAGAGAGCAAATGAACGAAAACGACATCTTAGATGCAAAACCGTATTATATTATTTTTTCAATGAGTAAAGCATTATCCACTCGTTCAGAAATGATGAAAAAAATTCTGTCATCCAAGACAAATTTACATATCAGCGTTGTTACTTTTTATGATGAGCTGAAAAATCTTCCGAAAGAGTGTTCCATGGTTGTCGAATTAGGGGACACAGCCGGTAGATTGTTTGATAAAAATGATATAACAGGAAAAAGTACTCGTTTTACCCCGGATATATATCTTACACAAAATCCGTTGACTTTGAGCACAACACTTGCAAACATTCCGTTGGATACGATTGCGAACAGCTTTAAATTGCCGCAAATGCTGACTTTTTTAGAACTGTTTGGAGTGGGAAAAGTAGAGCATCTCAATGCATTGACGCGGTGGCGAGAGAACGATCCGACGAAATCTTTGGAAGCCGCTGTGGGTGTTGACACTTTTGGTGAGACATTTTTCTTGGATTTACATGAAAAATTCCATGGCCCACACGGACTGGTGGCAGGTATGACCGGCTCCGGTAAATCCGAATTTATTATTACATATATTCTCTCCCTAGCGGTCAATTACCACCCGTATGAAGTGGCGTTTATTTTAATTGACTACAAAGGCGGCGGAATGGCAAAGTCTTTTGAGAAATTGCCGCATACCGCGGGCATAATTACCAATCTTGACGGTGCCGCAATAAAAAGGTCTTTGGTGTCTATAGAGAGTGAATTAAAACGCCGTCAGGCCATTTTTGCAGAAGCAAGCAAAAAAATCGGCGTTAGTAATATTGATATTTATAAATATCAAAAACTGTATCGTGAAGGAACGGTTACAGAGCCGTTGCAACATTTGTTTATCATTTCTGATGAGTTTGCAGAGTTAAAAACACAGCAACCTGATTTTATGACGCAGTTGGTTAGCGCTGCGCGAATTGGCAGAAGTTTAGGTGTCCATTTGATTTTGGCTACGCAAAAACCAAGCGGCGTTGTTGATGATCAAATTTGGAGCAACAGCAGATTTCGTGTTTGCCTGAAAGTGCAAGAACGCGCGGACAGCATGGATATGCTTAAACGTCCGGATGCTGCCGAATTAACCAATACCGGTCGTTTTTATTTACAGGTTGGCTATAACGAGCTTTTTGAACTCGGGCAATCCGCTTGGTCGGGAGCCCCTTATTATCCATCTGATCGCGTGGTTAAGGAAAAAGACGATGGAATTGAAGTTATTGACTTGAACGGTCACGTGATCAAACAAATTAAGTTGGATAAAAAGCGGCGTAAATTTGCAGGCTCAAAGAAACAGTTGGATGTTATTACTGAGTATTTGCAAGGCATTGCAAAAGAAGAGGGAATAAAAATTAGACCGTTGTGGTTAGACCCGATTCCAGCCGTAATTTACTTAGATAAAATCAAGGAAAAGTATCAGACCTCTTCAGAAAAATATGTACTTAATCCTGTCATTGGTGAATATGACGATCCGGCTGCCCAACGGCAATGCGCTTTAAGTATTCCGATTACAAAAGAAGGCAATGTTGTTGTTTACGGCGTTGCGGGAAGTGGTAAAACTTCATTTTTAAACGCGTTAATTTTTTCACTGATTCAAGAGCACACCGCTGAGGAAATGAACTTATACATTTTAGATTTTTCGTCTGAAACTTTACGTGCATTTTCAAAAGCACCTCAGGTTGGCGATGTTATTTTTTCTTTTGAAGCTGAAAAAATACGTAATTTATTCAAAATGCTGCTTGCCGAAGTGCATAAGAGAAAAAAGCAATTTGCAGATTATGGCGGCGATTATTTATCTTATATTAAAACTTCCGGACAGAAACTGCCGTCTATCCTTGTTGTAATTAACAACTATGCAGCATTTTCAGAAATCTATGAGGCACAAGAAGAATTCGTCGGACTTTTGTCCAGAGAAGGAACGAAATACGGTATTTATTTTGTTTTAACTGCACTGGGCACAGGCGCGGTTCGGTTCAGACTGCTTCAAAATTTCAAGCAGTTAATTGTTTTGCAGCTTAACGATGAATCTGAATACTCAACAATCGTCGGAAAAACAGATGGCTTGTATCCTTCGAAATATAAGGGGAGAGGCTTGGTAAAACGTGACAAAGTTTATGAGTTCCAAGTGGCCAGTTTAACTTCTGACGAGGCGCCGTTTGCGTTTATTCAAGATTATTGCAGGAAGCTTGATCAGGAATGGGATGGTGTAGTTGCGCGAAAAGTACCTGTCCTTCCGGATGTGGTCAATATTGAATTTTTGCGTGAGTATATTCATCCCAATAAACCATTAGACATTCCGATCGGCGTGGAGCAGAACTCCTTGAATGTTCATTATTATCCCTTCGGTGCTCGATACATCAACATGATCATGTCTGCCGGCACGGATTGTCAGGAGTTTATCACAAATCTTGTGCGACTGCTTAGTGGCGCCGGATATATCAAAGGCTATTTCTTTGATTTGCCGAAACTTCTTGACACAGTAAAGGTCGGTGAGCTCCAAACCGTTGCTACAGCCAAAGATTGCGAAAACCAAATCTCAAACATATTCGATCTGGTTTTAGAACGCAATAATGCTTATAAGGATGCTATAGCCGCGAATACTGACATACCTGTTTATGAGCATGTTTTGGTGCTAATCAACTCTTTGTCTATGCTGCGGGCGGGTCTTTCCGAACAAGGACAAGAAAAACTTGCTTTGATCTTAGAAAAGGGCGCTACAGAGTATGGCATAACCATTATAATTGCGGAACAGGTGAAAAATGTATCCTCTTTCTCGTTTGAAAAATGGTATAAAGCCAATGTTTCTCCGGCCGATGGTATCTGGGTCGGTGCTGGTATTACCGAACAATATCAAATGAAAGCGGCGAAGACCACCGCCGAAATGCATGAGGATATTTCTTCGGAATTCGGGTATTCGTTAATTTCCGGCAAGAGTACAAAACTGAAGCTTTTAAGTAGCAGAACGGAGGAAGATAATGTTGAGCAATAAGGCTTTGGTGGAAATTTCAGTTCCGGCTGCTGCAAAGAAATTTGATGTCTTTATTCCGCTGAGCAGCAAAATGAGCGAAGTCATTCAACTGGTTTCCAGTGCGTTGAGCGACTTGTCAGATGGTAATTATAAAGCCACTGAAGACGCTATCCTTTGTGATGCGGATACGGGAATCATTTTTAATATTAACATGGAGGTTGCAGAACTCGGGATCAAAACCGGTTCTCGCCTTATGTTGATATAAAAATATTTGAAAGGAGAATACTTATGGGAAAAACTATCAGCGTAGCATCTTTTGAGGATATGGCAAAAGCGGCGCAAAAATTACAGTCTCTTTCAGAGACTTATACCGATATCTACACTCAACTGATGCAGGAAGCTAACACAATGGGCACAGCTTGGGAAGGTGCTGACAATTTGGCTTTTGTTGACCAAATCAATGGCTTTACTGAAGAGCTGAAGATGATGGCCACAAAGCTTTCTACAGCCAGCCAGGCGCTTGACAAGCAGAGAGCTAACTATGTTGCTCGTCAGGAAAACAACATTACACAGGTAAAAAAACTTGTGAACTAAAAACAGAAAGGAGAATAACTTATGGCCGGCAATAGCATAAGAGTCAGTACAGATCAGGTTGCACAAATCGCAACCAATATTGAAAATCTGAATAAACGACTTACCGAAGAACTGACAAACAGCAAAGCAACGGTAGACCAGTTGGCAAATGTTTGGGAAGGCGAAGCGGCACAAGCTACAATTTCTGCGTTTGATGAATTTGCAGCAAAGTATTTTCAGAACTACGAGGATGTTATCACTCAGTATGTTCAGTTCCTCAGAACAAATGTGGAACAGGGCTACTTTGAAACAGAAACTCAAAATATCAGCCTTGCTGACGCTTTTAAATAAGAATATCTGGCAAAATCGGGAGCCGTCGATGCTCTCGACGGCTCCCGATGAATTGCCCACTAACTTTGAAATTTATTCCTACAAAAGGATTTACATATAACATTGATTGAAAAGGAGCATAGACATGAAGATGCATGTAAAGAAATATATATTGATTGTTTTGGCTATGTTCGTACTTTTAACCATCACTTCTTGTGGTACGGAAAATAGAAACACAGGAGATAATAATATGACATTTTCTCAAATGGCACAATCAGAAAAAAAAGAGTATGTGCAGGATTATCTCAGAGATACATACGGCTTCAAATCTGAAATCACCGCAGATATCAAAAAAAGGGAAATAAACTCTTTTTCCAGTGAAGAGCAATATTATGCAATTGCAAAAGCGGAAGACAATAGAAGAGTTTATTGCTGGATAAGCGATGCGGGAAAGATTTCTGATAGCTATTTTGTGTTGAATATGCAAGATGACATCGAAAATTTATTTAAGGATATTATCGATGACACGGTTTCGGATTTTGAAATTAGTTGTGTTACTACATTAAATTACCCAACTGAAAAAACATACGATTCCAGTTCTGTATTTACTATGTTGAGTACTGAACCTGTAACAACAAGTATAAGGGTTTTTATTGAGGGGTCTGATAAAGATTTAATTCAGAAAGAGATTTCAAACATTGTTGGTGAGAAACTGAATTTTACTGACGGATGTATTTATATTTACTATGTAGATAACTTGATGGACTTTGATATCAAAGACATTGATTTGGCAAATTATGATACGTCATTTGATTTTAAGAAGGGTTAAGCAATGGGTAGAAAACAGGCAGAGTACAACATACATAACTATGTCCAGGATTCAACCGAGGGTTTCGACACCAAACCGTTTAACGAAATTGACGGCTTAATTATGACTCAGATATCCAATATGGATTTATCGGAATCTGGAATAGATTTGTATTCTAATAATAATAAATCTTTTGAAGAGATTTATAGAGAAATGACAATAGAGGGAACTCCGGCAAACGATGCATATAACTCCATGAGTCCCGACAACAGAAAACTCATTAAGGAATTGGCACAAAGTGACAGGTATAAAAACATGGTTGTATCCAACTATGTAAATAACCCTGTAACAGGCGGAGACGAGGTGATCCCTGGATTTGAATCTGTGGGCGAAGATGCTTATATGGAGCAATTTGCTGCAGTTACAATTACATACAAACAAAATGGTGAGACCTACAATTACGTTTCATACCAGGCAACAAACAACACAACAGATGGATGGACCGAAGATTTTGCTATGCTAAGCAGAACAAGTACGCAAGCTCAGGCTGATAGTGCTGCTTATATGAACATTGTTGGAAAGTCCACAGATGGTTACATTGTTGGAGGCGGCCATTCCAAGGGCGGAAATGATTTTGAATATGCTTGCTTGTTCTGTGCTGATGATGTAAGGCAAAGAATAATTAAGGGCTATGTATATGACAGCCCCGGCCTTGAAAGTGGCATTGTTGAAGGGAATCCGTATTTTAGTGACTACCAGAATATCATCGATGGCACATTTATATGTCCACAGGATTCAATTATTGGTATGCTCCTACATGAAAATGAAAACCCAAGTTTTGTGCATAGCGTAGAGAGCGGCTTTAATGAACACGATCCATATTCTTGGGAGATAGATCCCAACACAGGCGGATTTGTACCTGATGAACAGACGGAGCTCTCCAAGCAAATAAACAAAGCTTTAGACAGAGCTGTTGAAGGCATGTCCCAAGAGGAAAGAGATGCTTTGTTCGCATTCATTGAATATGTAATGTACAACAATGGAGGCGAAAGTCTTGATGGACTAGGCAATCTCTTTGCAGAGGGTTGGGATGATCCTAAGAAAAAAATAGACGAAATTTGGACTGTCCTTTCTGGAGCGTGGAATAACATGTCTGAAGAAGAGCGTGAGGAATTCGTGGATTCTTTAGGTGTTGTTATCGCCGCCATTGCTTCTACTGCGTATGAATATGGTAAGGAAGAACTAGAAAAATGGCTAGAGAAGAAAAAGGAAGAGATTGAACAGAAGTTTAACGAGGCTTGGCAAGCGGCTGCAGACTGGATTAAGGAAAAGAAAGAAGGATTCAAAAAGTTCCTGTCCAATGTTTATAAGTCTGTGGTAACTGGCTTTAATAAGGTGGCAGGATGGATTAGAAGCTTTTCTTATGGTTCGAGATATGCAAGCTCTAATCCCCATATAAAGGTGGATACCTTTAAGCTCAGAGAATATGCCTCAAGAATTTATGCTGTTAACCGACGAATTTCAAATCTGGATGGAAGAATGGATTCCTTGTATTGGCGAGTCGGTTTGCTTGATCTGTGGAACCTAATGCAAGCTGATCTGATGACCGGATATAGTTGGAGACTTTTAAGATGCTCTGCTTACTTAAGCGAAACCGCCGCAGATTTTGATTCTCTGGAGACAAAATTAGGAAACTGTTTATAAGGAGATGGAGTTATGGATGCAAGTGCAAGAAATGAATTGGCATCGATAAAACGAGAGCTAAATTCAATTATAAGCGAGTTAGAAGAAATATCTGCAGGGGTTCGCAACGACTTTGTCGGCATCGGGAATGAAAGATGTGCTGATTGCATCAACCGCGTTTTAAATCAATACTATGTGGTTCGGCGAAAATTGAATAATCTGGATACATCTACCGTTACAGATAGTTACGCTCAATCGCATGGAGGTGGATTCCGTTAATGGCTGATCTTATTGTTGATACATATAAATTGAATCAATATGCGCAAAGAATTAGTCGAGTTAATGCACGAATAGACAAGATAGATTCACGGTTAAATAAACTGTATTTTCGTGTAGGACTTCTCGGCCTGTGGCAACTCCTTCAAGCAGATGCACTCACTTGCTATAGCAAAAGACTTGCACAGTGTCAAAACTATTTAGAGCAAACGGCTTCTGATTTGGAAAACGTCGAACAAGTATTGGAAAATACAGATGCTTTAAATTTTGATCCGTTTTTTAACCGTATTAGTTCAGAGTGGCAACATCTATTTTTCAATAAAGCAATACCCATCAATGTAAATCTTTCGTCCATGACGCAAAAACAGATTTCGGAAATTTTTAACGAGTTGGTAGCTGCTGTTGCTAACGAAGTGGATGGTTGGGGAGACGATATTGATACGGCCGGGAGTGCTCTTGCTTGGATAGAAAAATTATATGACAAAATACCACGTGAACCGCAAGCTGCTCTCAACATATTCTTGGCATTATTCATGCCGGAATCAATGGAATCAGCTTACAAACTCACCAGCGGTATTTTGCAGAGAAACCTGACAGGAGAGGACATATATGACGTTGCAACCAGTATCTGCGGTCAATCTTTAAGCGCCTCTGTAGTTGTCGAAGCTTTTAACTATGCGTTGACAAAAGGCGGTAAATTGAGCAATGAAATGGAGAAATCCGTTATAGAGCAGTTAAAAGAACTTGACATTTTAGGCGCCGGTATGGAAGTTACCGAAGGTATCATCGACGGACTTGTCGGGGGCTCTATCGAGTGCTTGTGTAAGGCAGGCGGTAGTTATATAGACCATAAAATTGATTCAATTCCGATTGCAGGCAAAATAATCACGGAAGGAACAAAATATCTTACCGGTAAATTAACCGGCGGCGAAGAATATACACTTGGGGATTTAGTTGGAATTGTCGGAGAAAAAACAAGTGGCTTTATAGATGGCGTAACCGATGCCTATACTGATTTTACCGACGTAGCTACCTCAGGCCTTACAAAAGGAGTTAAAGGTGTTTGCTCCTGGGTAGGCAGTTGGTTTGAATAGGAGGAATACTTATTAAATTATTACCTTTGGGTTCCGTAATTAATCGAAACAACATATCTTTCATGACTGTGGGTTTTGCCTCAATTAAAAAAGAGAAAGAACTTGTGTGCGGCTACTATGTTGTTCCCTATCCGGTTGGTTTTATCAGTATTCAAAAAGTTTTTTTCCTACCGGTTAATGCACAATATTCTGTATTGGCTCAGGGCTATGTGAACGATGCCTCTGCACCAATTTTAGAACTATTAGGTCAATATTTTGAAAAGTCAAAATATTTGCGACCGGAAGACTATCCGAAGATACTTGAAAAAATAAAGCAAACCATTGATTTGTTAGAGGGGGCATAAATATTATGATTACCTATTATCCAATCGGAACAATTGTGACATTGGAAAATCTTGAGCCGTCTCAATTTATGATTGCCGGGTATCTGCCGAAACGTGCCGACAGCAAACCGTATGATTACTTCGGGGTATCGTTTCCGCTGGGATTATTGGACGAAACCGATTATATTTGCTTTAATCATGTGTCCATAACTGATGTTGTGCATAAGGGTTATAGCAACGAGGCTTGTCAAGAATTTATAAGCAGTCTGGATACTTTCGGCGAGGCTCTGCGCACCGCTATTATAAATGCTGCATATAAAGGCGAAAAGGAAGGCGATGTTCATGGCGAATCTTAAAGTAAATACGGACCGAGTGCTGTCCGTTGCAGAAAAAATAGAGCACTATAATATGCAATTACGCGATGATTTTACAACGGTTCAAAATGCGGTTGCGCAGCTGGACAACAGTTGGGAAGGGGAGGCCTCTGCTGTAGCTATTCGTAAATTTGGCGAATTAAGAGACAAATATTTAGATGCCAGATATTCAGCCATGAATAATTATACGCATTTTTTACGTCAACAGGTTAGCGAAGGATATACACAAACAGAAACCGTTAATAAATCTTTAGCCGAAAAATTTAAGTAAGAAGGGGATAATATGGCATACATTTGTGTAGATCACAGTAAATTTGAAGGCACCGCTTCTGAAATTGATAAATATGTGTCTTTGATGAAAAATAAAATGAAAAGTGCTCAAGGTGAGGTTGATGCTTTGGCTGCATCGTGGCAAGGATCAGATTTTTCTCAGTTTGAAGCACAATTTAATAAACTGGATAATTCTGACTCAACACACAGAAAAATGCTGAAAGCGTTAGAATCCTATTCCAATTTTTTGCGCTACGCCGAAGCACAATATAAAGAGGCTCAATCCAAAGCGGTTAACCGAGCCAATCTTTTGCCGAGATATTAAGAGGGACATTTTGTTGTGAGTAAAATATCGCTTGAAAACAAAAAAGGAAAATACATAAT
>ERZ1643249.441-NODE-441-length-47805-cov-100.181403_pt1 | contig 47805 bp, 67 predicted proteins | sample MGYA00579263_ERZ1643249 | MGnify/ENA primary metagenome ERZ1643249 (study PRJEB29033, sample SAMEA4952264) | chicken gut metagenome | biome: Broiler Chicken; feature: Gastrointestinal Tract; material: Caecum | place: Ireland | collected 2018 | study: Broiler...
TTTTCACATTACTGTGAATTGGAATTAATTCATAAATCATATTATCTAACCCCCTTTAATTTGTTTATGATTTCCTCTGTTTTGTTGTCAATAAAATCTTGCAACTCATCTCCGTTATTTTCCCAATCATCTTGGTAGTCTTTTAATCGCATATCATTATCATTATCTGTATAAAAAATATAAGCATTGTATTCCCAATTTATGTAGGTATAATCATTCTCTTTTTTAAGTGAGCAATCTATCCAAAAGGATATATTTTCTTTAGTGTCTTTTATACATAGTGAAAAGTAGTTTTCTTGCTTGTTATTTTCCAATTTTAAAATAGTAAATCTTTCCATATTATTTACCCCCCTTTACTTCTTCTAAAAGTCTACAATGTTAATATCTAACCTTTTTTGAATAGTAGCCCATGTTTCAGGACGTTTGTTAATTTCCTGTGCTTTGCTATTGTATTTTTTGATTAAATCTCTAAAGGAATCTGTTCCAAACGGTCTGTAACCCGTGTCCTCTGTGCTAAACTCGTCGTCAACTAACTTATTGACTTCTTCTAAATAATATTTTACATTTTCCATTTTTAATAAATCCCTCTTTCTACTTGACACTCTTTCCGCATCAAGTACACTTAATATACCAGAAATTAATTTTTTTGTCAACATTTTTTTCAAATTTTAATTAATTTTATTTTTTGGTCTAATAAAAAAATACATAGTCTAAATCCAAATCAAAATTTCCCTCAATAAAGATTTTTAAGATATAATATATATATATATAATAATATAATATAAAGAAGTATAAAAACGAGACAATTATATTATATTGTAATTTTTATCGAGGCACGTCTGAGACGTCAAGTGTTCGAGTTTTAAAAAAATGGAGACAACAAATTAATTTATTTTACTTTACAAAATTATGGTTATTGCTTGACACTATTTTACATGCAACTCATACACTCTTTTAGTGCATTAAAATTGCAATCTGGCAAGCAAGCAGAGAATAGTAGTCGCGTGTTGTTATTATCATTCTGTTAGTAACTACCTACGGGGTCGGTTCAAAATTGTTCTTCCGCTAGCTTTAGTCTTATGCAGGATATATGTATTAGTATCTCCTTCTCTCTACCCCAAAAAACAAAAATATGCTATAATATATCTGGTGATAATATGTTAGAAAAATTAATGGAAAAGTATCCAGAAAATGGTGATAACACTTCTGCAGCAGAGGTAGTAGAGATGCTAGATAAAGACTCATCTAGTAACTATGTAACAGAAATGGAGAATATTGATATGCTCTTTAGACCAATTGAGAACGACCCACTAACGACATCACTTAGTGAGTCCACACACCTCTCTGAAGCAAAGAAGAGTGAGATGCTAGGCATGGCAAGATATTATATTAGTGACTTAAAGCACAATATAATGAAAGACCAGTTCGACTTAAATACAGCATACCCGGACTATACCGTAGACCAGTGGAACTCATTTTTGTTAGACCGCATTGTAAACACATATATTAGTAAGCATAAGAAGACGGTATTAAAGATGCGGGCAGAGGCAACACTTGCAGACCCCACAAGTAAGAATAAAAGAGACTCGTTACAGTTGTTAAACAATATGGAGACAGGAGAGAAAGCGAGTGACAACATAGTAATAATGAGGGTGCCGGATAAATATGCGTAACGACTACATACGTGTGCTGTCTACAATATTAGAGTACAACATAGATGACACCATAAGTGAGTATGAGTACAAGATAAGAGTGTTGGAACGTAGAATAAAAGAATTAACGCACCGCAATATAGAATTAAGTTATTTAGTTGCCGAGGCACTAGGGAAGAAGGACAATGAGAAAGATAAACGTGAGAGCAGTGTGTAAGCACTGTGGGAGAGAGTTAAAAGTGAGGCACGCGAGAGATGCGTGGGATATATGGGACGACTACTGCATGAAGCACAAAGAAAGAGTAAATGTAGACATACCACTCGAGTGCGAGGAGTGCGGGACATATATTTACGGAGTATTGTTGAGTTGTTATAATAGTAGTAATAAGGACATTACATTAGTTATCGACAATGTCTAAGAAAATGGACATCAAGAACTTAAAAATAATGCACCACATCACAGATAGAGACTTTTTAGGGTATAAGATTACGAGACATAGTGTATTAACAAGACATCACATCATTAAGAAAGTACATTATGAGATAGACGACATAACAAACTATGCCCTACTAACGGTAGAAGCACACACAAAGTTACATCAGATTGAGAGCACAAATCAGACATTGTATAATCGAATTACAGATTTTTTCTTAGAAACAAAAAGAGACTGTCGTGTATTAGATGATAGCTACTATAGTGACTTAGAGAAAGTATTAAGGAGGTGAGGGTATGCACCCCACAGTAAGATTTAATGATGTAAGCAGCGAGAAAAATAACAGAATAGACACAATACGGGAGAAATTCAGTGACCTCTTATATGAGCTAGACAAACTGTGTCTTCCTGGCAGAGAGACAAGTTTAGCCCGGACGAAAATAGAAGAAGCACTATTTTGGGCGATAAAAGGTGTGTCACGGGAGGTAGACAATGAGTAAATATTCAGATTACGACTTCGAGACAGTAACAGCACAGTGTGACAACTGTGGGAGAGAGTATGAGATATATGGCACAACGGACTATAAAGAAGCGAACGCAGAACTAAGGATTGACGGGTGGATAAACACATGGCGAGACGGTACATTTTTAGATTTCTGTTCCAAAGAGTGTAGGGACGAGTACTTTAAGGAGAGTTATAATGACAAAAATTAGTGAGTTTTGGTTCTCTATAGGCGACAGTAACTGGTGTGTTGAGCTGGTTAATGAGGACTACTTAAAATCATTGTACAAAGAGTCCGAAGGGGGAGATTGTAATTATGCGTTCGGATTTTGCCTATACCCGTGGAGGAAAATTTGTATATGCGAGGAGATGTGTTTAGAAGAAAAACTAAGGACATTTAAACACGAGCTGATGCACGCACTTTTGTGGACCTCAGGAATTCAGGACTTTAATGAGTTCAGTGGCGAGGACATTTGCAATTTTGCAGCTGCATTCTCATCTACATTAGAAAGCTGTGCAAAAGATTTTGAGGCATGGCTAGGAAGTGGTAAAAATGACACAAGAAGCGGAAACAGATAACGCACTCATATTTAAGTGCCCCGTCTGCGGCAGTGGGCATATTACAATCGAGAAAGATGGGAAGCATCAGTACGGGTATTGTGACGCGTGTGGAGCAGCATATATACACTATGTACCGCTACCACACCAGTTAGAATTTCATAAAAGTCGTGCCAAGATAAAAATTATGTTGGGAGGGATGGGCTCAGCTAAATCACGTGCAGGAGTAAACGAGATTATAGACCATGCCCTATCAGTACCGAACGGAAAGACTGTAATGTTTGCACAAACATTAAAACAGTTAAGTAAAGCAATAATGCCAATATTTGATGAATACTTGCCACGAAAATTTGTAGAGAAATGGACAGACACAAAGCAAGATATTGAGATAATTCTAAAAAATGGACACACTATTTTAGGACTTGCCAGTGATGACGAAGAGAAAATACGTTCTATGGATATTACTGCATTCTATATAGAAGAAGCATCTGGTGTAGACCCCAAGATATATAAAGAGTGTATTAGACGTCTAAGAAATAAAGCAGGCATCATTAACGGAGTTTCTCATTATGTAGGTCTGTTAGTATCTAACCCGTCTCATGGCTATTTGAGAGATTTGCTTTTTACAGCTAGTAAAATTTATGGTAGTGCATCTATACAGAATACAGTTGCCATGTATAAAGACCGTGTCAAAAGACCAAACCCAGAAATTGAAGCATTTTTGTCAAGCAGTAGAGATAATCCATACTTACCACCTGGATTTGTTGAGACAGTAGAGAGGTCTCTAACACCAGAAGAAGCGAGACTGTACATTGACTGTATTATTGAGTATGCAGTAGGAGCAGTCTATCCGAATATTTTAAATATGGTAGAAGATGACTTTGATATACCGAAGAATTGGGAAGTTTATTTAGCCCATGACCCCGGAATTAACGACCCTGCTGCTATATTAATGGGAGCAATTGACCCAGAAACAGGAATTGTTCACTTTTTTAGAGAATATTATCAGAAAAATAAAGTAGCATCACAAGTAGCAAGTGCTTTCTATGATATGACAAAAGATATTGCTCCAGGAATGTTACATACTCCATTAGTTGACCCGTCTGCCAATAAACGAAGTCAGATTGTACCGAGAACATATAAACAACAAATGCAGATTGAACATGGTATTGTGTTTAAGTTAGCAAACAATGCACTAGAGGACGGTATTCAAAAAGTAAAGAATATGATGTATAATGGAAAAGTAAGGTTTTTCAGAAGCTTGACTAACACAATATGGGAAGGCTGTGAATATCGTTATCCAACAGAAGAGGAACGAAACAAGAATAAAAACTTAGGAGAAAAGCCATTGGATAAGAATAATCACTTAATGGACTGCTTACGTTATATTTGCCAAGACATTCCTTATGACTACTTAAATATGAAGCATACTTCTTATGCAAGTTATGCCGATTTCTTTAAAACAATGAACCAGAAACCTAAAGAACAACGAGAAAACACAATGAGAAATTTGCTAAAAGATATGTATCAGGAGTCTGTTGAAGAAACAGCTAAAGAAAGAAGAGGAAAAAGACACTCAGGAGGCTATAGATTATGTTGAAAAAGTTAAGATTTCTTTTAAAAAATTATGAAAAATTTGTCTATTTTATCGACAATTTTCAAAAATTTGAAAAAATTGTGTCAAAAAACACGAAAAACGATGAAAAAAGGTACTCTTTAGCAGGAGTTCCTCAATATCAGAAAGATTATATAGATAAAAATATAGATTTGAACAAGAAAAAGAGTTAAGGAGGTTGCATAAATGGACGATACTAAGAAAATGAGTAAATTAAAGCAACTAGTTCAAGATGCTGTAGATTTTAGAAGGTCACAAAGAGACGAGGAGTACCTAACAAATGAGGCACATTACGAAGGACTTCATTGGAGTCTTGCTAATTTTGATGAGGACTCACCATTTTTATTAAAAAGTGACATCAATCACTTAAAAAATGCAGTAGATTTACGTTTAGGAAGCTTGTCTGCTAATACATACTACGGTGAACTGCTTCCACAAAGTCCAGATGACGTAGAAGCAATTGAAGAATTAAATGTAATCTATAAAAACGAGTGGTTTCGCCTAAATATTGATGATATTTTAGAGAAATGCGTTAGAGATGGTACTATTTTTGATAACGGTTACCTAGAGCTTAATTTTGACCCTGATGCTATTGTTGGAGGTACTAATAGAAAACGTGAAGGAGCTGTTACTGCAAAGTATTTGGCTGCTGCAAACGTTTATTTAGACCCGACAGCTGACTCTTTAGACGATTGTGAGTATATTGTAGTCAATACAAGACGTACGAAGAGTTGGATAAAGCGAAACAAACCAGAATGGTATGAGAAATTAACAAAAAACACAAACAACGCAGGTGGGATGATTGATGCTCAAGATGCAGGATATATTTTTACAGGAAGGGACTATAATCCGAATCGTTCATCTTTGTTCTTAATTTCTACACTTTATGTTAAGGAATTAGAAGATGTAGAAATAGACTCCAATGAAGAGGGCAAAGATAATAAAGATACAAAGAAAAAGAAAAAGGACAGTAAGAAAGAAACGGTATCACGTACACGTATAAAGGTTTACTATTTATGTAACGATGTTCTTTTAGAGGAAAATGAAGATTATCCGTTTGATGAATTTCCTATCATTGCATTCCAATGGCAAGAACTTCCTCAAACACCTTACGGTATTCCACTTCTTAGAGGTCTTACTGTTCCACAAAAAGTTGCTAACTTAATTGAGAGTGCTGCTAATAATATTGCTATGCACTATACAGTTCCGACATGGGTTGTTTCATCTGATAGTGGATTAGATATTGATGAAGTTGCAAAACTTTCAGCTGCTTTAGGTATGGTGTGGAAGGTTGATACAGACCCTAACACAGCAATTAAACAGTTAGACCCACCTCAAATTAATGCCGAACTTGTAGCAATCAAAGACAGTTTTGTTGCTAATATTTTCCAATATGCAGGTGCAACAAATGCTTATCAAGGTGATATTGGTACAGCAGGTTCTACCGCTGAAGGTACATTAGCTGCAATTAGTCGTGCAACAATTATTGATAACGACCCACTAAAACAAATTAAGAAATTTGTTGAAAAGGTAACAAGATTGTTAATAAAATTCATGGCTAGATACTATAAAAATGAGACTATCTATATTAGAGAGAAAAACGAGTTAGACCAAAACAATAGATTTAGTTGGAAAGAAGCAAAGATGCCTGACAATGCCAGTGTTCTTAACTACGACTTTGAAGTTGATTTAGCAAGTAGAAGTAAGACAGATAAGAACCGTCAGTATAATTTGTTAAAAGAATTGTATCAATTACAACAACAATATAAGGACAAAAATCAGGTCATCAATATTCCAGACTTGGTAAAAGCTGCACAGCTTGACAACTACACAGAAATGTTTAAGAGATTAAGCAACATGACAGAAGAAGCATTTGCAGAAAAAGCCGATTTAATTGTTCAGATTATGACAATGGCACAGACAACAACACCGAATGGTCAGCCACTAATTCCAGCAGAATTAGTTCAACAGGGTATTATTGATGTATTAGATGACAACAACGAACTAACAACAGTAGAGCAGATATTTGATACTTATGAACAATACGAGACACAGATAACACAGTTAAAGCAACAAGAACAGCAGCAAGCATATCAACAAGAAATAAATAGTCTACAAAATTCATTAGTAAGTGCAGATACTTTAAACAATGCTTTACAGGCTTTGACAGGTGGAGTACAAAATAGTCAACAAGACACTACACAATCTAATGTAGATGTGTTATAATTAAAATGACCTCATAATAGAAAATACTCTTTCTTCTGTATGCACGAGGTCAATGTCAATTTGAGTTCACCCCTCAGTGAACAAATAGTCAACTTTACATAAGTTGACTTTTATTTTGGGTTGTGTTATATTTTTAATTGGAGTTATACTTGCTCCCATAGCACTACGTCCGACCACTAGGACAATATAAATAAGTGTGAGAAAGGTGTGTTCTTATGGATGAAGTATTAAATGGGAAAACTGCCCCTGAACAACAAGTCAGTGACACTAATGCAGAGACTGTATTAGGAAGTGAATATGACCTAAATTTAGATGATTTGGTCGATGAGTCTAAAGAGGACAATAATCAAAATTCAACACCTGCTGAAACAAGTTCAAATGATGCGAAAGCTTCAAATGATACTGATGATGTAGATGATGAAGATGATGGTTCTGAAGAGGTTGATTTTTCACTTGATGGCGACCGTTCAAACACAGCTTTTGCTTCTATGCGTACTGAAAACAAAAAATACAAAGATATGATTTCAGATGTTGAGAGTCTAGCAAAAAGCCTAGGATTTGCAGATGCTAACGCATTTATAACAAAAGCAAAACAGCGAGTAGCTGACAAACAGGCACAACAGTCTGGAGTATCAGCAAAAGTTTATGAAGAAATTCAAAACTTATCAAAAAACGTAAATGACATCATGGAAAAGATGACACAGCAAGAAGTTAAGCAAAGAGGCAAAGAACTAGCAAGCACACTGCAGGAATTTATTAGTGATAATAAGTTATCAAAACCTGAAGTTGATAAGTTGAGTAAAGATTTGTCAAAAGATGGGATTACAGATGCAATGCTATTTAATATGCCAAAAGCTGCTTTGACGCATTTACTTGGTTCTTATATTGATAAGAAACAGGAAACAATCAATAAAAAAGAGCAGATTAGAAAGGAAATGCCTATTAGTCAATCTTCTAATAACAAAGTCGATATTAATAAATTAAATAAAGATATTGATAATTTGGCTAAAATGTTAGCCGGAAAGAAATAGGAGATGATTTTTAGTGAACGACGTTATTAACACTCTAAGTTCAATTAGAACAGGAGCCGCAGGGCTTCAAAACGACAAAATTGATAATAACGTGTTATTGAGAGCACTTGCTTATGCAATGCAAGACCATGTTCTTTATAACTTAGGAAAGAAACAAGAAGTAAAGAGAAATGCAGGAACGAACAAAGTTCAATGGAGAGGTTACAAGCCTTTACCAGTAGCTGCTGACAGACATATCATCACTGAAGGTGTAAACCCAGACGGTATGAAAGTAGGAGCTAGAACTGTTGAAGGTACTGTTGCTGTATATGGTGCTTACATTGAAGTAACACGTCAAGTTGAGTCTTACAACTTAGACCAACTTTTAGTAGAATATGGACCACTTATTGTAAATCATGCTTCAGAAACATTAGAGTATATTACTCGTGATGCTATTGAAGAAGATGGCGGTACATATTATGTAGTCGATGCTGGTACTGCTTCACCAGACGACTCTAAGATTAAGGCTACAAACATTCTTACATTAGATGTTTGCCGTATTGTTGCAAATACGATGAAAGTTGCTCGTCGTAGAGGACATGAAAAAGCAGGATATTCTAGATACATTGTTGTTACACCTGTTGAAGGTATGCAAGATTTGTTAGATGACGAAAAATTATTGCAACGTGCAATGGTACCAGGAAATACTAACAAACCTGTAATGGACAACGGTCTAGAAAGCTATGATGTTTACAATCTTCGTTTTATCGAATATAATTATCCAGTAATTATGGCTAAGGGTACTGATATTGATGGTGAAGAAGAAGGCGAAGCTGTAACTGCTACAGATGTTTACCATACTTATGTATTTGGTGAAAATGCTTATGCAGTTATGAACCTTGCATCAGCTGGTATTGAAATGAAGAGATTTGGCTTTGAAGCTAAGCCTGGGGATAACTTAGGACAAATCGCATCATTAGGTTGGATTACTATGGGATATGGTGCACAAGTACTAGACCCTACTGCTTGTACAATTATCCATCATGCTGTATCTAATCCACTACCACGTCCAACAGACATCTATGCAAGTCAGGACTAATATTGATTAGTTAGGAGGAAAGACTAATGGCATCTAATAAAAATATAAATACATCAAAGTCTATTTTTAAAGATAGTGGAGCTTCTGATACTGCACTAAATAATCAGAATTTTCAGGAAGGAAAAAGATTAACAGCTTCTGATGTTAAGAGAGTTCCTTTCAAATGTGATGTTATTTATCATTCATTATATCCGAATGGTTTTGTAACGACCGTTCAGGGTATTACCGTTACTCTTATTTTTGACGGACGTACAGTTATGCTTCCAGATTGGATTGCAACTTTTGTGAGAAGAAAAATTACAAAAAAAGCTGAGGCAGAAGTCGGAAAAAAGAAACGAAATGATAATCCTAAAGAAGCATTAGATTTTTTAGGAAGTTATTAAAATTTAAAGAGGAGCAACTATAATTGTTGCTCTTTTTTATTTATTATAAGGAGGTATTTATGACACTGACAAACGTAGTAAACAACTCAAATTATATGACAGATGAGACTTTAACGTCATCAAATATCACAGGTATGGCAAATAATGGTATTGCTGAAGTGAATGCAAAAGCAAAGACTAGATTACCATTTTTTGAAGATGTCTCTACGGACTATTGGGCAATTCCTGACTTTTGGGTACTGCGATTGATTGAGCCTTACTTGTCGTTTAGTATTATGGCTAATGATGGTGACTCAGACCCTAGAGATTTTCATTACAATAGATTTTTAACAGCTATTGATGATTTTATTAAAAATGGGTTAGGAGATATTGCAACTGTTTATCCAGACGATGACCCCAATGCGGGAGAGCCAACAGGATTTGAGGGAGACTCATCAAGAATAAAACCAATTGACGTTTCCGCTAGAACTATTTTTTGGAGAGGGTGGTAATGTATGGCAACAAGACAAGTTGTCAAAGGAACATCTGCTAAAATTTATGATATAATTGGAAATTTCAGTTCGGGTATCAATACAAGTGTTGCTGATGATGTCGTGAGCGACTCAACTTTTAGAGAACTAATTAATTTCTATGATGATGAACAAGGAGCTTTGTCAAAAAGACCAGGTGTCTATGATAATAAATTAGCTTACTTTTGCAGAAAAATCAAAGATGGAGAATATGACGATACCAAATTTCATGTAACATTCAATGATTATGAAGGTTCTGAGGAAGTAGGAGAAACTGCTTTTAATAAGATGGTAAACATTTCTTTTAAGGGTATTTCTGAAAGTAAAAGATATATTGCTACTTCTGGAGACGTTAATGAGGATATTAATTTAAGATTTACACCAAAAAACTTAATGAACTTTGTTATTACAAGAGATGTAAATGTTTCTGAACGTCTTTTAAGGGCTGACGAATTGTTGAATGGAACTATGACGGACATACCAACAGGAACAACCAATTTCATGGAGTTTATAATGATTGTTGGAGGTTATGTTTCAAAGAAATCTAATGTAACTGACGTAGAGACATCATGGGAGTATATATCAGCAGGTTGGGCTATTTATCATGTCAGAATGACATTGTCTTATGACTCAATTAGTGGTATTAGTGTTGCTTTTGAAATAGAGACAAAAGACCCTACTGTCAAACCTTATCAAACTAATGGAGTATTTTATCCGAGATGGCTATATTCTTATAAGACGTTAGAGGACACTTTTCCTGGAACTGTTATAGGCTCCGATGATAATCCTACGGAATGTGTAGAATTAGCTAAATTTAATGGTTATTATTATGCAGCAACAGGTACTAATTACATTCTAAAATTGAAGGAAGCTTTCTCAGAATATGTGTCATTATCAGCACCTGACACTATTCAAGAGGTGGGAGGTTATGAAAATTCAAACATCTACAAGCCTACACCTATTGAGCTTACTTATGTTGGCTTTAATGTTTTAGCAGAGAGTCCTATTGATTATATTGATAACACAGGTGTTACAGACATTGTAAAAGGTGTATTCTTCTCATATACTATGCAAAATGAAGCAGGTGATGATGTTAACGAACCTATTCAGAATGTTCCATTTAATAAGCCATTTAATATACATATTATACATTCAGGAGAAACAGCACCTTCTAAATTTGAGTATAGACCAGATAATGGGGAAACAGATATTACAGTAAATCCTTACAAGAGTTTTGAGGGTACCTATAGTAATGAAACTTCTATATTTAGTTGTACAGGTCTTAATGAGGAAGGTAATTTTGAAATTAAGATTACCCTAGGAGAAAATGAGTTCATAAACTACTTTTCAACAGGTACAGATTATACGAAAGAAACAGGATTAGTCTACCAGATAAATGATTTAGTATTCAGTTCAACAAAGTGTAAGATTATAGGAACGCAATTAGCATTGTATGGAGGACATGGTTATATTTTCTTTAGTGATTATAATCGTTTTGATTATTTCCCTAACTATTATAACTTGTACATTGCTAATGGTTCTAATGAAGAAGTAACTGCTGTTACTTATTTTAGACAATTCTATGCAGTGTTTACAAATAAACAGATTAAAAGAATGTCTGGCACGTTTGGTGCTGATAACTTTGGTGTTTATCCTTTAAATGATTTCATGGGTTGCTCTAACGGTCTTACAGTAAGACTTGTTAATAATAATCTATTCTTTGTAGGTAACGATGGACTTTATCAATTAAAGCAAGGTTACTTAGGAGAAGGAACTGAAAACGTTGAAAAGATTGATATAATGATGCCAGATGTTATTAATTCAAAAAATGTAAGAGATGCTTATGTTCTTGGAAATTATTACATCATGTCTATGACAGATGGAAGAACATGGTATTTAATGAACATCGACACAAATGCAATGTATCATTATGTTTTAAGTGATGCTTCTGATGACTCTAAACAAGCATATAGTTCTATATTTTTATCAAATTTCTATGATGAATATGGTAACTTTATTAATTTAGCTCATTATGAGGATATGACTGCTTTTAACGATACAGAAGAACGTGGAAATATGGACATTATGCAATTCAGATTTAATGATTTAGATTTCTTAGATAATGATTTGCGTAATAAAGATGCTGCAGACTTTGTTTCTAAATTAGAGACACCCTATATACATTTAGGGACACCAACACATACTAAAAAATTTAAAGCAGTCTACTTTAAATTCACTAACAAGTCGGAAACACTTATTCCATTATACATTACAATCTATGTAGATGATGTTGCTGTATTATCTCCTGAAGACTATGAAGTACTGTATGATGATGCAACAGACACTTATTATTACATCTATAAAACAGATAGTAATGCTAGTATCTTAGAGGGAGCAGATATTATCAAAGGTACTAGAGTTTTAGGAGAATTAGTGTTAGGAGAAGACACTCTTGGTAATAAAACGATACAACAATTAAAGCTTAGACCGAACTTTAAAGGTAGAGCAATTAAGTTTGTACTGGCAGATGGTTATGATGAAACTGTAACAGAAGACGGAGAAAGCACCGTAGTAAAACATAGGAATAACAAAAACTTTACATTATCAGCAATTGGTATTATTTATAAACTAAAGAAAGTAAAGGAGGGGTAGTATGGCAAATATAAGCCTAAAAAAAGATTATCAAGATGGGCAAGTGCTCTATGGTAGTGACTTAAATGCAAACAATGATGTAACAGAGCAAGGTGTTAATGATAACTATAGATTGATATTGGAACTACAGCAAGATAAAGCAGACGTCTCTAATGTTGCAGAACAAGTTCAAGAATTGCAGACTCAAATAAATAATAAAGTAGAAAATAGTACATTTAATACAACAGTGTCTGATTTAGAAACACAGATAGAAAATAAAGTAGAAAATAGTACATTTAATACAACAGTATCTGGTTTAGAAGCACAGATAGAAAATAAAGTTGATAAAGAAGAAGGAAAAGGTTTATCTTCTAATGATTATACAGATGCTGAGAAAGAAAAACTTGCTTCTTTAGAAAACTATGATGATACTGAAATAAAGAGCAGTCTTAATAATAAAGCAGATAGGTCGGAAATACCGACAAAAGTATCACAACTTGAAAACGATGAAAACTTTGTTGATGCAACATACGTAAATAATGCTATAGACAATTTAGAGTTACCTGTAGCCTCTGAAACAGTATTAGGAGGTATTAAAGTAGGGGACAATCTAACAATTGAGCCAGATGGTACTTTAAATGCTACTGGAGGAGGTATTACAGATATTCCTATAGCAACAGCAGACACTTTAGGTGGTATTAAAGTAGGAGATAACTTAGAGATTGAGCCAGACGGTACTTTAAATGCCACTGGAGGTGGTGGAGGCTCTTATGTTCTTCCACCAGCTACAGAAACAACATTAGGTGGAGTTAAAGTAGGAACAGGACTTCATGTTGAAGATGATGGTACTTTGTCTGCAACAGGAGGTAGTTCATACGATTTACCTATAGCTAGTCAAGACACTTTAGGTGGTATTAAAGTAGGAGATAACCTAGAAATAGAAAGTGATGGTACCTTAAATGCAAAGGCAGGAGGCACTAAAACATATACAGAACAACCTATTCCTCCTTATAATGTAGGAGACTTGTGGACAAATGGAGAAGAACTATATGTTTGTCAGACTGCTAAAGCAGATGGAGAAGAATTTGCTTCGTTAGACTGGAAACTTGCAACTAATTATGCTAGTCAAATAACCAATATAAATCAGACAGTAGATGGAGCTTTAGAAGATATTGCTTCTTTAAATACTTCATACAACAATCTAAATAATAATTTACAAACAAATTATACACCAACAGAACAAATAGATGCCAAAAATGAGGAACAAGATGCTGCAATACAAGAAACAAATGAAAAAATAACTGATTTAGAGAATAAAATAGAAAATCAAACACAGTTAGGCTATCTTCTATTTACGAAAGGTGAATTTGAAGGTGAACAGAGCACAGATATTTATTGGGTAGGTGATTAAGATGCAATTATTACAAAGAGCAAATTTTAATGGTACTAATGGTAACCAATTCTTTTTAGATTTATATCAAGATAACTCACAATCAGTTGAAGGAAATACTAGTGCTGTCAGGTATTATGCTTATGTAGGCTCTTCTGGAAATTATTCAGGTGGTGGAGCAAGTTCACCTGTTTATATAAATGGGCAACACATTGGTTCTTTCAGTAATATTAGTGCACATTCTAACACATTGATAGGTTATTTAGATGTTATAGTTCCTCATAATGCTGAAGGAAAAGCTACAGCTTCTTATACAGCAAGTGCTGATACAAGTTGGAATTTAGGAGATGCCAATATAAGTGGGTCTTTCACATTACCTACCATACCAAGAGCCGATAGTATTATAGGTCCTACAAGTGGAACAATCGGTAAACAAGTTACAATAACAACAACTAACAATTCATCAACGTTTACACACACTTTAAGATATAAGTTTGGTACATTACAAGGAACAATTGTATCGGGAGCAGGAAATAGTTATACATGGACAATCCCTAAAGACTTCTATACACAAATTCCAAATGCTAAATCGGGTGTCGGTGCATTATGGTGTGATACTTATTCAGGAGGAACATTATTAGGTTCTACATATATTTCGTTTACAGCTTATGCTGATGAAGCAGATGCGAAACCAACTGTTTCTTTTGATTATACAACTGACATAATAACACAAAGTATAACAGGATATGTTGATGGTGTGATAAAAGGAGTAACTGACATCAATTACACAATTACAGGAACTGCTAAATATAGTTCTACAATTTCAAAGTACTATTTATCTAAAAATAGCTCTTTACTTCAAGAAACTAATTCTGAAGGAACTATAACTGATGCAGATAGTGATACTTACTATGTTGCAGTTAAAGATAGTCGAGGTTATACCAGTAATATTTCAACAATTAATTTTGAACATTATGTAGACTATATTCCATTATCTGTTACAAACATTTCAGTAACACGTGAAAATGAATTATCAGGTAAGGCTTATTTGAGCTTAACAGGAGACTATTTTAATGGTAGTCTTGGAGTGACAAACAATAGTTTAACTGTTCAATTAAGATATAAAGCAAAAGGAACATCTGTTTGGGAAACTACTTCAGATATAACAGAAGAGGCTGTCATATTGAGTAATACCTTTAGTATTACTGATTTGCTGATTGGTGAGAACTTCTCAACAGATAACAGTTATGACATTGAAGTTATATTAAAAGATAAAGTAAATACAACAGGTACTACTTATTCTAAAACATTAGCAGAAGGTACACCAACCTTCAGAATAAGAAAGAATGACGTATGGTATAAAGGTATCAAATTATTAGAATATGCAGACTCCCAAATCAAAATAAACGTTGATTTAGCACATCCTGTAGGAAGCCTTTATTTTAGTACAGACCCAACAAATCCTAGTCAAATATTTGGAGGTACTTGGATAGCTTGGGGTGCTGGTAAAGTTCCTGTTGGTGTTGATACAAGTCAAACTGAATTTAACACAGTTGAAAAAACAGGTGGTAGTAAATACTTACAAGAACATAATCACATATTTTCTGGTATGAAATACGATGATTCAAACTTCACAGTTTCAGGAGATTACATTATGACAGCAGGCAATGGACGATACGATGTAGATCCTCAACGATTCCAAGTTGCAGATGTTCAAACAGGAAATAGTGGGAACTTACAACCATACATAACTTGTTATATATGGAAAAGAACAGCCTAAATTGACAAAAATCGAACACCATGTTATACTTAATTTGAAAGTGAGGGATGAGCATGACAGAAGATGATAGAAAGAAACTAAATGCAGTTTTAAACACACAAGCTACAGATAATAGAACACTCAAACATTTGTTTATAATTGTTGTTTCAGTTCTTACTGTTGTCATAGTAACTTTTGGTGTTCTAATTGGAATTATGTACAAAAATACAAAAGACACCATTACTACAATCTCCGATAAATTAGACGAAGGTGTTACAATAACGATTGAGGAAGTCGATGGAGAAGTTGGTAATTGGAATGTTACGGAAGAGGGCGACATTTACAAGTGAAAATAAGGGTGAGAGTGAAAAAGAAAGGTAATACAAATAAAACAACAGCAAACTTCGATAAAAATGCAAAAAGTATTACTATTAGAAAAAACAACAACTCAACAGGTAGTAAGATAAAGAAAGTAACAATTAAATCGGCAGTTCCTATTTCAAAAATAAACGGTATAGATATTAGTAAATTTTTAAGGAATATTTTCGGATAATGGAATTCTTTACTAGCCACTTAGAAGAAATTCTATGGAGTGTTTTAACAGGTATTGTTGCATGGTTGTATGGTAAAATAAAGCAGTATCATAAACAAATAGATGCAACACAAAGTGGTATTGTAGCACTTCTTAGAAATTCAATAATAGGCTTGTATAATAAGTATTATGAACTAGGCTACATTCCGATTTATGAACGAGAGAACCTAGAGAAAATGTACAAGGAATATAAAGCATTAGGGGGAAATGGTGTAATAGACCATTTGGTTGAAGAGCTCAGAAGCTTAAATGTTAATAAAAAGGAGGACGTGAAAAATGACGGAAACAAATGATACTTTAGAACAAGTAACTGATTATATTTCACAGTTACCAGAGGAGGAAGCTATTAAAAGATATGGTGAACCTCCTGTAGAAGAGGAGAGTGAAAACGATGGCAACGAATAATGGTGGTCGTTTAATTAAATCTGTAACACCTTATGTAACATCACCTTTCGGTTGGAGAACTCTAAACGGAGTTCGTGGTTATCATTTAGGTGTAGATTATGGTACTAACGGTAAGAAAGTACCGTGCTATGCTTTAGAAAATGGATATGTTGTAAGAACATGGCAAGATACAGCAGGTGCGTTAGGTGTTGATGTAGCATATCCTAGACTAGGTTATGTAGGTGTCTATGTTCATTTAGATAAAATTAATGTTACAAAAGGACAAAATGTTACATCTGAAACAAAAATCGGTAATACTGGAAAGACTGGAAATGCTACAGGAGTACACCTACACTTTGGTTGGTACCCTATTTCTGACATTAATGTAGCTTATGCTAATAGAGGTTGGACAGACTTTGAAGCATACATTTATCCAGAAGAAGAAAAAGAAGAGCCTGTGGAAACTGTGGAAAGAAAGTACAAAGTTGGGGATAAAGTAGTGTTTACAGGAACATTATATGCAGACAGCTACGGTGGAGGAGCAGGACAGTCAAGAACTAATTTAGAAGCAACAATTTCTAAAGTGAATGATAAGGCTAATGCAACAAAGCCATATCTAATTAATGATGGATTAGGTTGGGTAGCAGAATCTGATTTATCAATTTCTTCAACTCAGGAAAACGTTGAGTTAAAAGTAGGAGATAGAGTAAAATCTATTGATTACGGACGTGCTGCTTTTGATGGTAGTGGCAATAGAGCCCATATTGGAAATGTTGGAACAATCACTAAAATCCGTCTAGAATATCCATATCCTTATGAGATAAGTGATAGTCAAGGTGTTCTAGGTAGATATAAAGCATCTGGATTACAGAAAATATAGGAGGACAATATGGACGAAAGTTTTGTAACAGCAATCAAAGATTATATCAGACCTGAGCTACTTGTTTTAGTAGCAGTTATGTGGGCAATTGGATATGCAATTAAGAAATCAAAAGTAAATGATGCACTAATTCCTTATATTCTTGGAGGTATAAGCATTATACTGTGTGGTCTTTACATAATTGGAACTTGCGATTTTACAACGTACAAGGATATTATTTTAGGTATCTTTACAAGTATTGTACAAGGTATTTTAGTTGCATCACTTAGTGTGTATGGAAACCAATGTGTAAAACAAATTCAAAAAGCTAATGAATAATGAAACAAATAGATAAAGTCATCAGAAAAGAGATGTCTGAGTTTGATAAAGAAACTCTTGAGTACTATATTAATGTTGTAGGTATGCCAGAAATGGTTGGAAAGATTTTGATACTTAAATGGGTGTATGGATTATCTAATGTTGAAATCGCCTATAAAGTTGGTTATCAAAATGCAGAAACAATATCTAGAAAGATTACTTACGGTGTTAATAAATTCAAGAAAGCTATCAAAAGAGGCAGGATTGACTTTCCAGAATGTTATAAGGAATTGTTAGAAGAGGACGACTCATAAAGTCGTTCTTTTTTTTTTGGTCAATTTTCAATCAATAATGAAGTAATTATCCTCGTTATACTTTAGGTGTAAATAACCAATTAGAAGGAGAATAAGTATGTTTGGAAATTATAATCAACCTTATTACATGCAACCACAACTACAGAGAACGCAACCTATGGAGCCACAATATCCTCAATATAATACGAACAATTTCACAAAACCAGTAGGACTTTTGGGAAAATCAGTAGACAGTATTGATGTAGTTCGAGCAATGGATATTCCTTTAGACGGAAGTATCAGTTATTTTCCATTAACTGATGGAAGTGCCATTGTTACAAAACAACTACAGAATGATGGAACAAGTAAAACCGTTGTGTATAAACCTACAACAGAAGGAAGTCATGTTACAAAGTATCTAACAAGTGACGATTTGTCACGTATTGAAGATGACATTCAAAAACTAAAAGACAACCTTAAAAGTATCACAGATACTTTAAATGCTAAAGGAGATTAATTATGAATAATTTAGACTCTTTAAAAACATTTATAAGTAAGGGTGGAAATATCCCAGATTTAATTAAGACATCTATTAGTTCTAATAATCCTGTTATGGGAAACCTAATAGATATGGCTAATAAAGGAGATACAAAAGGATTAGAAAATTTTGCTAGAAACCTTTTTAAAGAAAAAGGAAGAAATTTTGACGAGGAGTTTTCTGAGTTTATGCACAATTTTAAATAGGTATCAGCTAACCTAGGTAGCTTGATATAGATAATTTATAAGGAGGAAACAATATGAACGAAGGTATGCTAAGTCCAGCAGATGTTGCTGTATTGTCTGGAGCTAACAGAAATAACAACAATGATGGCTGGGGAAACAATGGAGCCTGGTGGATTATACTTTTCCTAATCTTTGGTTATGGAAGAAACGGATTTGGCGGTGGCTTCGGTGGAGGTTCAGGAGTTGCAGACAACTATGTTTTAGCAACAGATTTTGCAACGATTGAACGTAAGCTTGATACTATTTCAAATGGTATTTGTGATAGCACTTTTGCACTAAACAACACTATGACAAATGGTTTCGCAGCAACTCAACAGACACTATGCCAAGGTTTCAGTGGTATTAATCAAGCAATCACTACGAATGGCTATGAAACTCGTTTAGGAGTTCAAGGATTGTCTAGTCAGTTAGCAAATTGTTGTTGCGATATTCGTCAACAAATTTCTGATTGCTGTTGCCAAACGCAACGTGGTCTCGACGGAATTAATTACAATATGGCTATGAATACAAATGCTATTCAACAAACATTATGTAATAATACCAGAGATATTATCGACAATCAGAACGCAAATTATCGTGCATTGCATGATGAAATTCTTGCTAACCGTATCGAAGATAAGAACGCACAAATTGCTTCACAACAGAATGAAATTAATGCTTTACGTTTGAAAGCAAGCCAAGAAGCACAAAACACTTACTTACTTAACCAATTAAAGGCTTGCCCTATCCCAGCATACGTTGTTCCAAACCCGAACTGTTGCTATAGCACGTGCGGTTGTAATGGAACAGTAATTTAACAGCATTGGTCTAATAGACTAACCTGATTACAGGAACTTGCTAATTTGAGGTAGACAAGTTCTACCTCTTTTATTTTATAAGAAAGGATTGATAATATGATACAAAGTGTTTTAGAGCCCATCACTGCTTTAACAAGTAATTCTGCTCCAATTCCATTTAGTGTTGATGATTTGAGAACAAGAAGTGCTAATTGTTGCGGTTGGCTGCAACATAATGAAGGCTCTCCATTGTATAAGATACTATGTGGTGGTATTTATGAAATTACATTTAATGCTAATGTTACATCATCAGTTGGAGCAGTTTCTTTAGGTCTTTATCAAGACGGTGTATTAGTACCAGGAACAACGATGATTGCACAGATTACAACCGCCGGTGATTATGTAAATATTTCATTTGATAAGAAACTTCGCATTTGTTGCCGTGGCGATGCTACATTGACGGTACAATCAATACCTAGCATTCTAACAGGCGATGAAGCACCTGGAACGGCAACTGTTACAGAAGTACCAGTTATTCAAAATGCTAATTTCTCAATTACTAAGAAATCGTAGGTGATGACCATGAATGAAAAAGAAGAGAAACCAATAGGAACTCGCTTAAAAGAAGAAATGGAAAAGATGATGAAGTCCATTCTTGATAAAGGAATAAAAAGTGAAGATATTACAACTCTGTATAAAATGATTGATATTCATAAAGATATTGAAAATGAAGAGTATTGGAAAGAAAAGGAGGAAAATATGAGATATATGTATGGACGTGACTCTTATGGAGATGATAGCTATGGTCGTCGTAGAAGAGACTCTAGAGGAAGATACATGGAAGGTGAGGCATACGGTAGACGTGGTGTTCCAGGAACAGGACGAGGCTACCGTGGAGAAGATATGATTGATGAGATGAGCTATCATTATGGTAACTATTCAGAAGGTAGAGAAATGTATGGTGCAGACCAAGAAACTCTAGAAAGTTACAAATTGATGCTTAAATCTTTAAAAGAATATACTAAATTCCTAAAGGATAATGCTTCAACTCCAGAAGAAGAAAAACTATTGGAACATACTGTTCATGAAATGAGCCAAATGTAATGTATAAGTATTATAATGCAAATGCTAGAGGTAACTTTGTAAACGATTGTGTAGTACGTGCTATTTCAGTAGCTGAAGGTAAAACATGGGACGAAACCTATGAAGAGCTAAGTGATTTAGCACAAGACGAAGGAATATTGTTGGATGATGTCAGGTTTGTTGAAAATTACTTAGATGAACGTTACAAAAGAGTACCTCACACTTCTAAAACAGTAGGCGAATTTATAGAAGAATTTCCAAAAGGGATTTATTTAATTACTATGGACGGACATATAACAGTTGTTATGAATGGTGTGTTGTATGATACATTTGATGCTCGTCCTAGAGTGATAAGATGTGTGTGGAGAGTTATCCGAAGAAGATAACTCTTCATAATGGGAGTATAGCCAAAAGGTAAGGCAGAGGACTGCAACTCCTTAATTGTAGGTTCAAATCCCACTACTCCCTCCAATATTGATTTTTAAGTTGTTTTATGCTATACTTTAGATGTAGGTTATTCCTATAATTGGTGTTTCATTTACACTTCCAGTTTTATGGTGATAAAAGATGACTCAATGCTCCGTAGTCATTTTTTATTGAAAAAGGTATTGAAAAAGTGTTCGACGTATGTTATATTAAATATGTGAGAGATTTCTATAGTTTTTTGTAATCACACAACTACCTTTTATTTTAACTTTTATGTCAAAGCCAAGTACAGATTTATGTTTTTTGGATGAAGTCTCTCACTATTTATTTATTTTTTCCAGAGCACCTTCTAGGTGCTATTTTATTGACATAAAATTTTTAATATTATATACTGTAATAGTAGGTGCATTACTTGACATCTACAATCCAACATATTCCATTAGAACATTCTGGGTTCTAAACTAGCACTGTGGTTCAACCATGGTGCTTTTGTTTACATTTATAGACATTTATGATATACTTTAGATGATTTTATATACTATATAAGGAGGTATAAATATGGCAAGTTTGTGGAATATTCTTTTTGGTGGAAGTAGTAATAAATCTAAAACTCCTGTATTCACAACATCGACCAGTATTGGAAATCAACCTGGAGCATCGAATAATCTTCCTAGACCAACAGCAGATAGAAATCAACGACCTACAACTACAAATACAAATACAAGTTCTGGATTTGATACGTCTAAATTAGTGTCTGTCGGTTCGGGTGTAGACTTAAATGCACTTGTAAATAACCAATTAGGAGGAGCTAGTTCAGCTTATAATCAAGCTTTAGCTGCTGCACGTCCTATTGATTTAACACCTATGATTAATGCTTATAATCAAGCAGCACAAGCACAAAAAGATACTGCTAACCAAACGTATCAATCTAAAAGACAAGACTTACTAACTTCTATTAAACGTTTTCAAGAGCAGAATGCACTTCAACAGCAACAACAAAGGCAGGATTATCTTAGTACAAGAGCAGACTTAGAAGATGCAAGGTATCAAGCAGATAGAGCAACTATGATAGACGCAGCTTCTCGAGGTATTAGTGGAAGTGGTCTTCAACAGTTATCACAATTACAAAATTTGATTGCTCAAGGTAGAGAAGTTAGTGAAAATGCAAATGCTAATCAACAAGCTATGGACGCACTTAGAACAGCACTTCGTGAAGCTCAAGAAGATACAGACAAGTCACTGAATGATATTTTAAATGAATATAATCTAAATGTTCAAAATATTGATGCAAATACAGCTAATTTAATTGCTCAGTTAGAATATAATGAGCGAGTTCGTCAAGAAGAGGCTAGACAACAGGCTGCAAGTTTAGCAGCAAGCTTAGCATCACAAAGATCTAATGCAGCAGCTACTCAAAATGCTGGTATTAATGCTTTAAATAGTATTGTAAATGATGCAGCTAATCAATTAAAACGTACTAATAGAAATGACAAAAATACGATGAATGAAATTTATGATGCAGCTATGGATACAATTGCAGCATATCAAGAGCAATATAACTTAGATAATGTTTTGTATAATCAAGCAGCAACCAACTTAGGATATTTGATAGACTACTATAAGAACTATCAGTAGGAGGTGTTTCTATGGCTAAGAAAAGTAAAGTAACGGGAAGACTAGCAAGTACTACTAATAGACTTCGGTCTTCTTCTTCTTCTAGTTCTTCAAATAGGCTCCAATCACAGGTTAATAATGCTAAAACGAGATTAACAGCTTCAGGAGTAGACACAGATACAAGAGACTGGTTTGAGAATCTATTTAATTTACCAGACGACCAAAATATTCTATTTGATATATTTGAGATTTTAGGACGTCCACAGCAAGCTTTGTTTGGTGCAATTGATGCAGCCCAAACGGGTGGAGATGTTGGAAAAGGTGCACTTGAAGGTCTAACAGGAAATAAGACAACATCAGGAGGTCAATTACTTAGAAATGCTGGAATGTCCGACCAAGGTATTGTTGGAGATGTCGGTCTCGATGATATTCTAGGTTTCGGTTTAGACGTCTTTGCAGACCCTGTTGACCTAGCATTAATTCCAGTTACAGGAGGAGCAAGTGCTGCTGTTTCTGCTGGTGTAAATGCAGCTGATACTGCTGTAGATACAGCAAGAGTTGCTTCTAAAGCTGCTAAAGCAGTAGACACTGCTACAGATGCTGCTAGGTCTATTAGATTTATTTCACCTTCTGATGCTATATTTAGAGCAGCAGGAAAGGCTGTCAAAGGTGGAGCAGGTGTTGCAGATAACTTAATTCAAAAAGGACTAGGTGCTATTGATACAGTTAGAAATAGTAGATTAGACAGAGCTATTCAACAAGCAGGAAGTGTAGCAAGTGATGTTCAGAGGTCCAATTTATTGACTGATTACAATAATATAAAACGGTCTCTAACAGGTGTTTTTGATGCTTCGAAAGCACTTCCTAACAATATGGTCAATCGTGCTAGAGAAAGTACTTATGCTGCTGATTTTGCTAGAACACGTTCTAATCAGGTACTTGATAATTTAGTAAACAAAGCAAGAAGCTATGCTGATAACATCGCACAAAGTACAAATAGAAATGTAGACGATGTCATGAAAGAAGTTTCTGAGGACATCACACGTGTTATTGAAAGTGAAATGGACACCACAATTGATGGTGAAAGATGGCTTAGAAATATAAGTTCTAAGAACAAAAGAAATATACTTAGTGCAACAGACGAGTCTATTAACCAAGTTAAGAATGTTTTAGACCAATATCCATCTATAAAATATACAATTAGAGAGGGAGACCGTGGTACAGAACTTGTCATCAATACAAAGAAGTCCAAATTACTTAATGACTTTAAGAACAATCCAGACGTCCAAGAAGCTTTTAGAAATTTGAACTTAAATAGAAGTCTTAACTATACAGATGAACAACTTAAAAGAATAAATGACCTAAAACAAAATAGTGAATTTATGTCTTTAGTAGATGACACTAAACAAGCTTATCAGGATATATCTAGAATTATCAATGAAGAAACAGGTGCAGATTTTTCAGAGATTATTAATCGTCCTGGATATGTTAGACGTGCACAAGGCGATTTAGGTGAGGAAGTTAGAAACATAGCATCTGGAAGAGGTAATGTAATTAATCCAAATTCGTTTGCTTCAAGAACAAGAGTGGACCCAGGAGAAGTTGAAAATGTCAGAGCACAAGAAGCAATTACTGAAGCTATTTCAAGAAATAAAAGAACTGTGGATAACTTAACAAAGAACTTGTCAGCAAATAAACGTACTATTTTAGAAGAACAGATAAGTGATGTTTCTAGACAAATAACAGAAACAGAGGCTAAAAGAGATGCAAAGTTGGCTAAACTTAATGCAAGTCAAGCTAAGAAGCTAGAGTCTTTAACTAAGACAGATACTGCAAGACAAACATTAAGAGATGCACTTTCTGATAAAATTATAGACAAAGCTTCTAAAATACAAGACCCAAGACTTTCTAATAAGTTCTTAAATGATACGACTAAATTAGCAGACTCTAAAAAGCAATTTAATGACCTTATAAAACAAATTGAAAACTCAGATAATTTGAAACCAAGACAGGTAGACTCATTACTTAATAGAGCTTCCAAACTAGAACAACGTATAATTAAATTAGAAAATGATGTTAGAGTAAGTTCTGCAAAAATATCAGGAACAATTGATGATGCTGCACTTAAGACTATAGATGATACTATTAAAGCCATGGATAAATCAGATAATCTTACTGAACGATATGTCAAACAAAGTGCTGCTTATGCTAAGCTAAGAGAAAGTGAACCTCTTATTAGAGAAACCTTTTCTGATAAAATTAGCAGACTTAAACAAAAGCAACGTGATTTTGAACTTCAAATAGGAGCACTTGATGAAAGTGCTGATGCTGCTAAACTAAAAAGAATAGAAAACTTGCAGAAGGCTACAGAGATATTGGAAAGTCAACAAGGTAAAGAGTTATTTAATTTAGATGCTATGGCAGGAATTGAGGACTTTATTAATAATGCTACATCTACTTCAAGAGGTGCTAAACTTTACAATGAAGCACTTTTAACAGGTACATTAAACGATACAGACTTAATAAAGACAGCTGATGATTTAGTAGACGGTCAAATTCCTTACAACTTTACAAGGGTTGATGCAAGTAAGATAGCTAAACAAGTTGATGCTATTAAAGGTATTCTTCCAGAAAACTCAACAGCACTTCAAGATTTTGTAAATTCTTTAGATGGTAAGGTTGTCTATATGGATAAAAACTTAGCTAATTTATTTAAAGTTGGTTTCAATGATGGTAGACAGATGAGTCCTATTCTAAAAATGGTAAACTCATTCAATAATACTTTTAAGAAATTCAAAGTTTTAACTCCTGGTTTCCAAATTAGAAACATTACAGGTAATGCAGTAAACTTAGCTTTAAGTGGAGTTCCTACTTCACAAATACCTGGACTTTACCAAGATGCTTCTAAGATATTAAATAATATGGACAATATCATTGCTAAGGCTAATAGTGGACTTGAAACACTAACTAAAGCAGAACTTGATGCTTACAATTTAATTAGACAGTTCTATCAAGGTGGTTTTAATAAAGCAGGTACAACATTACAAGACTTAGAGGAAGTTTTACAAGGTGCTGGAAATTCTAAAGGTGTTGTTAGTAGATTAGTTCAAATGAATGGTGACTTAAATGGTGCAATTGACTCACTAAACAGAATGGCACTTCTTAAATATGCTAATGAACACCCTAAATTTGTTAGCAATTTAGGATTTAATAGCCCTATAGAAGCTGTTAGATTTGCATTAATGGACCCAAATAACATGAGTGATTTTGAACGTAATGTTGTTAAGAAAATCATTCCATTTTATACGTTTACGAAACAAAACTTGTTATTCCAAGCTTCTAATCTAACGAAGAATGCAAACAAATATAATAAGCTAATTAAAGGCTATAATAGTATCTATAGTGATTTAGACGAGGACGAATACTATCAGTATCAGAAAGAAAACTTTCAATTACCATTACCATGGTCTGATGACGAAGGTAACCGTATTTACTTGAAATTAAATCTTCCTGTATCTGATTTAGGTGAGTTCGCAGAAGAGCCATTACGTCGAGTAGTATCTTCTACTTCTCCATTAATTAGAACACCATTTGAACAAGTAACAGGTGTTGATACATTTACAGGTAATGAACTAAACAGAAGCACAGTAGAAACGTTAGCAAACACACTAGGTATTGACACAGTAACAACTAATGTGTTTGACAAAGCAAAAGCTATTTACAATAGATTTAACGGTGAGATTTCCAATAGTGAAATGTGGGCTGAAATTTTAAATTCTATCGCACAAAATACAAATGCAGAACGTGTTGCAAATAGCCGAGTCTATCAAGAACTAGAACAGTATCAGGAGATGATTTCTGAATTGAAGAGTCAAGGTATAGATGTTCCTACGATTAGTGAGTTAAATAATAACAGTAGGCTGAGACTTAATAATCTTGCAAACACTAGAAAAAGAGCTAGAAATTCAAACTAGCTCTTTTAATTTGTCCTTAACTTCTTCAACACTTGTAGCATAGAAAGCAATTCCACCACACCTTGTTATTGCCTCCAAAAATGCCTTCTGTATGGGTGTTGGCTTCTTCCCTGGTTGTTTTACCTCTATACCGACAAAGTGCCCCTTAACGCAGCAAATGAGGTCTGGGACACCTGCTTGAGCATAAATTCCTAACTGATTTTGTTTAATAGGAAGTCCACCTATACTGGATATGTAGTTCATTATATTAGTCTGTATATTTTGTTCCTTCACTTAATCTCCACACTGTTCTAGCTGCTTTATAGTCTTTTACAATATTTAAAAAATTTGAACAATCCCATAAATCTGTTATTTGATAAAGGAGATTTTCTACATCAGCAATTTCTTCAATAACGTGTTCTTTTGTGTCTTTTCCATCTGTAAAATTTATAATAGCCTCTTTTAGTTCATCTAGTTCTTCTACTAATTTTAATAATTGCTTTTCAGAACCAAAATATTCTGAAACTTTAGTTAAATTAGAACTTTTAGATGAACTGACTTCCCAACTTTCTTTATTCATTATTATCACTTCCTATCCTTTCTTTTGCAATATTAAAATATTTTTCATCCAACTCTATTCCTATGAAATTTCTATTTAATTCTTTACAAGCTACACCTGTAGAACCACTCCCCATAAAAGGGTCTAATACTGTTTCTAATTCATTACTAGAATTTTCTATGAATATCTTCATTAAATCTACAGGTTTTTCTGTAGGATGTGTTTTTTCTTTCAAAATATTAGGTATTTGCAAAACATTTTTTGTACCCATATTATATATATTCTTTGCTTTACCTTTTCGTAGCATCAAAATAAATTCACAACTATTTAGATAATATCTATTTGGAGTAATATTATTTTTATACCAAACTAATAAATTTTGAAATTTGAATCCAACTTTTTCTGCGTCTGTTTGTAAATCTTTTAAATTTCTACCATTAATCATGATATAACAATGTGTATCATTTTTTAAAACTCTATATATTTCTGGTAACCATTGGCTAAATTGTATATCATTATTGTCAAATAACTTTCCACTTTTAGCATTTTTTTGTGTAAAAGTATTTCTACGATTAAATATACCACTAGGTTCATCTTTTCTAGGTATATTAGTGCAACCACCACTTACTATGTGATATGGACAATCTGTAACAACCAAATCAATACTGTCGTCTGGAATATCTTTCATTAATTCTAAACAATCCCCACATTTTAAATCTATCATATTTCTACCTCTTTTAATGTATTTTGACATATTATTCATTATTACTTCCTTTCTCTCTACAATGTTTATCATACTGGTAAAAGTAACCACTGTACTTTTCAGAAAGAATACTATCTATATCAAATGTTATAGAACAAGTTTTTCCTTCTATAATAGGATTTTCATAAAATCCAACTCTTACATTTGTTGCTTCCTGCAGCAATTCTACAGGTATTGAACAAAACGCAGCAAATTTAGACCACTGCTCTTCATAACCTTCTATTAAATCCTGACAACTTTTTAATTTTCTTTTAAGTTCTTCATAATCTTTTAGTGAAATGTCAACTCTGTCTTTGGTATCTTTCTCAAATTTAAGCTTTTCTTTTTCAATAAAACCTATACCCAACAGTAGGTCGTCTGTCCTACTCATATCTGTTCTGTTAATAATGTAGGTATCCTTAAATAATCCCATTTAATCCAACCCCAATTCTTTTAGAGAATATTGTTTATTAAGCTCCATACCTTTATACATTGTTCCTTTTTTAAAATATGGTAATGGAATATTCTCTTCATTATCGTATGTATCATTATCGTATGTAACGGAACTGTAAAGAACTATATTGATAAATTCCGAATTACCATAGAATATTTTGTTCTTTTCGATATGTATAACTCTATTTTTAAATGGTTCGATAACCTTACTAAGGTATTCTCTCTCTTTTTTATCTAATATTTCTTTAACTTCATATATTGTTTGTGGACGTTCTAATTTAAGTACTTTATAATTACATCTATATTCAAGGTCTTTTACAGTCCATCCCGACCACCAACCTTGAACAGTTGTTGTCCTAGGTTCCAATCCTTTCGAATACTTGTATGTTATAATATCTCCTTTTTCTAATTTTATGTTTTTATTCATTTATTTCACCTCCTTTTAGAATATTTAAAATTTCTGTGTATCTTAAAAGTGAATTTTCATACAGGTTTCGTTCTTCACCATAAGGTTTTGGATTACCTTTATTTAGTAATTTGTTACATTGCTTTATTTTTTCTTCTATATAGACTATTAGTTGTTCTTTTTCCGATTTCATTTTACAAAGTTCTGCAAAACTACCTAAGTCTTGCATTTTATATATCAAATGAGAGTTATCATAATCGTAAATTGTCTCATTTTCTTTTTCAATTACTTCTGGTTTAGTTATGTGTATAACAGGTTTATCACTCATTTATTTCACCTCTTATTATCTAATATTTCTAATAAATCTTTAATAAACCAAAATTCTTTTATACCGTTATTATTCAAACCAACTATACCACTATATTCAGTTACATTTATGTATTCAATAGCTTCTTTTCTTACTTTTCTTTCTTTTTCTAGTTGTTCTTTTAATTGTTGGTTTTCACTAATCAAATTATCGAAATACATTAAACATTGCTCTTTTAAATTTGTTCCTAGATGTGGTTCTCCACTAATGGTAGCTTTAATAATTTCTTTTATAAACTCTTCATTCATTACTTATCACCTCTTATTATATCTTGGTCAGTTGCTATTACATTTGCATTAACTTCAAGTAATTTATGACTTTGTTCTGTAATACCAAACGTGTTATCTTTCCAAGTATAACGTTCTCTAAACAATTCTGTAATCTCATCCTTATTATCACCTATTTTTACAAAACGTACAAAATCACCAAGCCAATACTCAGCAATAAGATAAAATGTTTTGGTTAAGTCTATTTTTGACATATTATTCTCCTTTATTATCTAATATTTCTAATAATTCATAATATTCTTTTGGATATATTCTTAATTTTAATTTCTCTATTTCTCTAATATGTTTATGTATTAATTCTTTTGCTTTATTGATGACATCTTCTTTTTGTTGTAGTTGTTCTTTTAGTTGTTCTAATTGACGCATTTTATAATTAAATTCTATTTCAAATTGTGGTGTTAAATATATTGGTAAAACTTTATGTCTACCTATAAAATACTTGCTTAAATCAACACAACTTGATACTGGAGTTCTTTTCGCTCTGATGTATTCTTTTATTTCTTCTTCATTCATTACTCATCACTTCCTATCATTTCTTTTGCAATATTAAAATATTCATCGTCTATTTCAATTCCTATAAAATTGCGATTCAACTGTTTGCATGCAATCCCAGTCGTGCCACTCCCCATAAAAGGGTCTAACACAACATCTCCTTCATTTGACCATGTTTTAATATGTCTTAAAGGTAATTCTAAAGGAAATACAGCTGGATGTTTTGTTTTATTTTGTGCCACCGCAAATTTCCATATATTACTGTCTATTTTTTTATTATTTACAATAAAATTTTTCTTTATCCTTTTGTTATTTTTTGTAATTTGTTTACAAGTGCTATTATAATTAATGCCAGCACTCTTACAATCAACCATAATAGGATTGAATGTTTTTGGTTTACCTTTTGAAAAAACAAACATATATTCAAATACTTGATTATATCTAGGTTGCTTTACTTGAGGCATAGGATTTGTCTTTTCCCATATCATTACATCATTAACGTTAAATCCGTTATCATTGAATAATATTGCTTGTTTAAATGATGTCAATGTCTTAGAACCATTTTTTATTCTATCATTTACGTTCCAAATCACTACACCTCCATCTTTAACAACTCTATATAATTGTTTAATTATTTCTGTAAAATTTATTTCAGAATTATAATCTCTCAAGTCGTCATAAGGTGGACTTGTTACAACCAAATCAATACTGTTGTCTGGAATATTTTTCATTATTTCTAAACAATCTCCACATTTTAAATCTATCACACTATTTCCTCCTAAAATAGTAGAGCATTAATATTTGTTCTAATTTTATGTTTTTATTCATTTTTAACAACTCCTTTTCCTTTTAGAGTTCTACCTTTTCCAGTAAATATATAAAAACCATTTTTATCTTTTTCTATATAGCCATATTGCAACAATTTTCTACAGAATACTTCACACCAACTGTCTTTACTTCCATATAGGTTTAGACCTTCTTCTTTTTCAAAACACATATCAATTAACAAATCAACTAATTCAGAACATATTTGTTCATAATTATATTTTGGCATTTATTTCATACTCCTTTTATAGTAATGTAATTCGTCATAGAGACCGTCTATTTCTGAATTTCTCTTAGCCAGCTCTTCACTTATAGTTGCATTTTCAGATACTATTTCCTCGTTCTTGTCACATACTTGAAATACTAAGATAACAAGTATTGCAACTAATAAAACTGTTATTAATGCCATTATCTTAACAATTACATAATCTTTTACAGATAATTGAGTTACATCTAATGTACCTAAGATAATAGAGAGACAAATAAGAATACAACCTATCATGGCACTGATTATTTTAATCATCTTAATCAACTCCTTTGAAAACTTTATCTTTGTTGACTTTATAGATACCTTTACTCATTACAGAAATGTAACCATTATCTGCAAGCCAGTTAATTGACTTACTAATGTAATCTAAACAAATACCTGTTTCTTCTTTAGTTACACGGTAAGAAGGACAATATCCGTTTTTACTTTCAAAATCAACATAGAAATCATACACTATAGGAATGACCTTTTTTATGTATCTTTTCATATAAACCTCCCTTACAAATAAACGTCTTTTTTATCAGCCCATGTTGTTGATGTACATTCTACATCACTAACAACAGGTACATAAGGTATTACATCACTTACATCTTCCATCATACGTTTTATGGTAATAGGTACTGTATCTTCTTCCTCAGGTGGAACCTCAACACAAATTTCGTCGTGGATAGGTAATATAAATCGTGACTTTTTATCTTTCAGATAATCACAGATTTTTATTTCTATTTCTTTTAACATATCTGCTCCTGTACCTTGTATTAGATAATTATTAGCCTTATAGTAATTTGATGAGTTTTCTAGATAATAACGTCGACCATACAGGTTTTCAACATAACCTACAAGTGCTAGTTGATTTTGAACAGCCTGTTGGTACTTTACAACACCTGGATATGACTGATTATAACCGTCTGATAACTTCTTAGCTATGTCAAATGGTACATTTAATTGGTCTGCTAATTTCCGTGCTCCACAACCATAATTTTTAGCAAAATTCGTTTGCTTCCCTAAGTATCTCCATTTCTTTTTAAATTCTTTAGTGTCTGTCTTGTCTGTAAATTCAGGAAAAGCTGTCAATGTTGTTTTTGTATGCAAGTCTGTAGGAACCCATGGCTTTCCTGTTTCATTATCTATCCAAACAGACCAGCCTTCTTTAAATAGACCTTCCATACCGTCTTTTACAGTATGAGGGTCAGGGTGTCCTTCTCTTAGGTCTCCCCAATGCTTTATATGTTCAGGATTTTTATAGTTAAATGTCTCTCCTGTAACTGAATTGACACAATCATAAGGCATATAAGATTTACATAAGTGATAATCTAAATGTCCTACTAATATTGTGTAAAAAGCTTGTATTCTCAGTTCCATCTGACTATAATCCAAATAATATAACTTATATCCTGTACTAGGAATAATGAAACGTCTAGGGTGGAATAGCTCGTTTCCATCGTCATCCGTTAATGACTTGTCTAATAAAAGATTGTCCTCATCATCGGTCTGATTGATACCATATTTAGGCATTTGTTGTAAGTCTGAACTGACACGTCCACTAACTGCTCCATTGTTATTAATTGAAGTGTACAGCTTCCACTCTCCATTTACTTTTATGATTTTATTAAGAATACCATCAATATATGTAGATAACCATTTAGATACCGTTCTGAGTTTTAATATCAGTCTGGCTATTTCAGAAACAGTTTCGTTCTCATTATGTGTTAAATCCTGCATAGCTTTCTTATCACTGTTTTCTAATAAGATATTATATTTGTTTAGGAAGAAGTCTTTTATCTTTTGATGTTGTCCTACATTCCAATCTTCTCCTGTTAGTTTATGTAACTTTTCATAGAGTAATTCCTGAAATTTTTCTATTTTATAGTGTGAACTAATTAAATAATCTACATCTACTTTGAAACCATTTCTCTCCATAGTAGCAATACCACGAAGCAATCTATTCTCACGTTTCCATGTTCTTGTATCTATACCATTTTTTGTTCTGTACTTCTTAGCATAGATTGTACCCGCCTTTTTAAGAAATTCTAAGATAATTACAACGTCATCAATAGCATAGTCTATAACTAACTTTCTATCTCTCTTAAAGACATCATAATATGTAGGCTCTTTATAATCATCAAAACATTCATGATACTTTGTGATAAATCTAACCCTGTTATGAAAAGTATTCCATGCTTCATTATACTTTTTATTGCCTGTTATAAACTTGTAGTTATCACAGACTTCTTTCTTACGTTCTCTCTTTATTTCTTCTAACTTATCTTTGATAATGTCACTAGCGAATTTAGCATTAGGGTCAACATACTTTTCTCCCATTTTTTCTAGTCTCATACTTGCGTGTTCATCATCAGCAGGACTAATCAATCTCATAAGTGTAATACTGTCTGATAATTCTATGTCATCAGGAATAGGAGCACCTTTGTTGTTCATCATGTGATAATCATATTTAGCATTGTGAGCAAAAAGCATTTTATCTGTACTTTCTACAATCCTATACATAGCTTGCGTTGCTTCTTTAAAATCAGCTTCCCAGTAATATATGTTCTGAGCAAACCCAAATATAACTAGGAAAGGAACATCTGTCATAAAGTTCAAACCTGTAGTTTCTGTATCGTATGCAAAGTAGGGAACATTACTTGTAACAAAATCCCATTCCATTTCTTCTATGTCTTTCATTGTCTTTAGTTCTAATGTTTTATAGCCAAATTTTTTATATAAGAACTCTTTAGCTGTTTCCATTTTCAACAAAATCATAAAAGATTGAAATGAAGCGATTTACGGATATTTTGTCTAAGGAATTCCATGTAAGTGTTGGAACATAGATACAATCGAATACCTCTGTTCCTAATATATTCTCAGTAACTGCTCTCTTATTATTGTACAAGTAATGCGTGTCTTGTCCTAAAATGTCTTTTCCTATTGTTCCTCTTTTAATTCCCTTTGCATAGCACATATTAATCAATTCTTGTAGAAAATATTGTTTGTTGTACTTCAATACAGGATAACTTCTTGAGATGCGATAGATATTACTTTCCAAATAGTTTATAGTGTCATAGTCGATACCAAATGTATTACAAACAACCTTTATGAAATTATGTAAGAACACGTCGTTTTGAAAGATACTATTTAATTTAGTATAGATAATCCAAAACTCAAGTTCGTACGTTCTAAGGTCATTCTCAATAGAACTGTTTCGTATTCCTACAGGAAAGTTGAAACCTTCTATGAAGCTATTCACAAACTTTATGAGGTCTACATCATCAGGGAAAAGTGGTTTCAAATCATCGAGCCACTCTTCCTTTATGTAGTCTCTAGACAGCAAATCAGCATATTTTGTGGTGTAGTATGGATAAGTGTAACCTAACTTTTTAGCAGCAACTGTAGGTTTAAAAAAGGTTTTACAAGTTGCTATGATTTCTTTATCACTTGCTCCTAAATAATTTGTTGATAAGGCTGTTTTGATAATTTCATATAAGTGATTGTTAGGCTCTCTTCCAATTGCAAGAGCTAAACAACATAATAATGAAACATAATTCTTAAAAGCTAAACCATCTAATTTCCTATCAACATCAACAAGATTGATAACAAGTCTTAATTCATTAAGTCTTGCATTTTCTTTTGCACTCATGTATAACCTCCTCTCTAAAACACACTTTCGTTATCATCATAGACTGCATCGTTCATATTGAAAGACTTGTCTAATAATTTGTATGTGTTTCTAAATTTGATTGTTGGCACTACCTGGTCTTTTGTTAGCTTAACGAACTTTCTTGCCGTAAGTATGTTAAATATCTTAGAGAACTCATCTTTGTTTAGTCCTGATACAGTCATCAATTCATTTCTACTAACCTTAGATGAATTTGCAAGAAAGTCGATAAATGTAACATTTTTAGGATATAACTTCTGTAGTGTCTCTGTGTCGTTTGGAACTACTTTCTTGTAAGACTTCTCTTCTTGAGCAATTTCTTTTAGTCTAAAGAAGTTGTTGTCATAATTTCTCTTTAGTAAATTTACAACAAAGTCTACGTGTTCTCTAGTTACAATAATGTGTTCGTAATCTACTGTTGATACAAGCATACAAGCCAAAGCCGAAGCAAGTCTTGCAATTTTCTTGTCTGTCTCACTTCCAAAGACTGTAAAACTGCACTCAAATAATTCATTTAACTTTATAGCTTCCTGAAATATGTAAGTTCCTAATTCATTAGATATAACAACATTCTTTGCTGTTAAAGACCTTATCCATCTACTCTTATGTTCATAGTCTGTCTTTTCCAATCTTTTTGATGTATCTATTTCTGTATTAAATGGGTTGGTTAAATTTTCAACAGAAGGAACTAATGTAAATAAATCGTATCGAGCAATATCCTCAGGAGATTTAATTAGTTCATTAATAGGCTCAACACCACTAGGATAAGACGATAACGTCATAATATTGCCATTATCCGAAATAGGATTGGATATGGTTATCATACGGAGTTTACAAGGTGCTTGTATATCCCCAGCAACTCTGTAAATCTTAACCATATTACTGGAACGTATTTCTGTAAGTGTCTTTATGAATTCTGTTGGTGCCCCACTAAACTCTTCTAGAACTGCTAATTCTTTGTGATGTTTCGGAAGAACACCTAGCTTTGTCTTTTTTATCTTGTCATCAGTACCACCAATAATAGAAGCAACTGTTGCTGTTTTTAAAGGAATAACTTCTCCAAAATCATACAAGTGCACAAGTGCCTTAGATGTTTCAGATTTACCTGTTCTTGTATCACCTAAGATAAATACGTCCAAAGCTCCTCTTATTTCATTTCTGTATGTTATATCTAAAGGAGAGTTAAATACAAGTTCCATAATCAACCACAAATCATAATTTAGATAAGGTGCTATATAGTAACGAGCACTCTCATACAAATCATTTAGCTTGTCTTTTATTGTTGTATTTATTTTGAATTTATCTAAACTGTCTGTGTACTCTTTGTTTGACGTATCGAAACTGTAATCTGTCTCATAGACATCATCTGCAATAGCAATTAATTTTCTACCGTTTCTAGGGTGCGGAAAAATACGATATGTAACCATGTACGTATTTCCTATTTGTAATGGGACTCTAGTGTATAAATCAATTGTCTGCTCTGAAGCCTTTTCATCGTTATCTTTTACCTGGTCGACTACACTCACTTTATATATGGTCTTTAGCTTTCCATATTCAAGTGTGTATAGCTTTTGCCAATTCTTTTCTAAACCACAAAGTCTTGCTAATATGTTAGGTAAATCTGTCTTTGAAATCTTTCCTTCCATTAACTCTAAGAAAGACTCATTTTTAGGACTTAAATACCATGTCTTAGAGTCTCCTTTTAGTTCAAATTTAGTCTTAAATATTGCATACTCAGGAACTGCATAAGTTTCCGTACAAGTAGCAACAACTTGAAATACAGATTTTACCTTTCTTCTTAGAATACTATTTCTTATGTTTGTGTCAATCTTTGTAATCTTCAATTCATTTTTAACTTCTACATCTTCTAATTCTTCTTTAGAAGGTTTTGTAGCTTTTGATAAAATCTCTGTTGTAAAATCGTCTGCTGTTTTTTGGTACTTAACAAAGAAGTCTGTTACGTCCTCTTTGTTTTCTTGACATACTAATCCAACATTTGCAATGTATATGTCTTTACAACTGTTTTGTAGAGACTTATACAACTTTAAAGCACCCGTCCTACCAGGGTTATCATTATCGTAACAAATATATACTGTTCTTTGCTTAAAATAAGGTAAATATTCTTCTAAAAGGTTTGACTGTGAGCCACCTGTAAGAGTAATAGCATTAAAGCCATGACTCCTAGCAACTAGCATATCTTTTTCTCCCTCACAGATAACTGTTGGAGTTCTATCATCTTTTACCCAGATGTCAAATGGAACAATATCACCTGAATTTGCATTTTCGTTATAAAGAACTTTAACTTGAGACGTATGGTTGATGTCATATCTTGCAATATTTACTAGGTAGCCTCTTTTAAATACAGGAGTTGCAAGCCTGTTTGTCATATATCCTAGTTTTAATTCTTTTATAACGTCCATAGAAATTGTCAAATCTTTTAGTTTTTGTAAAACTTCTTCATTCTCTAATAAACTTTTGTGTTGCTCATGTTCCCATGTTGCTGAGATTGATGTAAGTTCTTCTTTAGAAAGAAATTCTTTTGTGATTTCCTCTTCTGTTTTACCTGTTATATTTTTAGCAAATTCCATTTCACTCATTGTACGATTACAAGTGAAACAATGGAAAACTCTCATATCTAGATTAATGCTACAACTTGGTTGTTTCTCGTAGTACTCTTCTGTAGAAGTTTCCCATGTTTCAGGATTAAAGACTTCTCTGGTATGTGGAAATGGACAACAGAATGGTACATTTCCATGACTGTCGGGGTACTTTGTTTTAACTTTCTTTTTCTCATATAGGTCATTTAAGTAATCTTCAAAAAAGTGTAATGATGCCAAAGTACCCACCTCCAAAATTAGTCTTTTTTATTTAATATGTCATGTGATATAGCTAAATCTGGAAGTGCCATTTCATTGTACTTAACAACACCTTCTTTTTTCAGGTAACTTGGTTTTACCATATAAGTAAGGGGTCTAAAGACTGTGTAATGACGTTTGATGTGAAAACCGTCAATCTCTTGTTCTTTATACATTGTTAAGTGTACAATTCCAAACTTCTTTTTATCAGACTCGTCATTACTGCAATAAAGAACTTTAAAACCTTCTTTTACTGCCTTTTTATACTCATCGTGCATTTTTACATCTTGAGGAACTTTACAGTTATAAAGTTCTGTTAGACTGTTTCTAGTTTCTTCATCAACTGTTGCAAATGAGTCCTCTACTGCATCTTTTACAAATGTTTTAAATTCTTCAGAGTCTGGATAACTTGGATTTTCCATAATTCGTTTTAGATAATAATACATAAAACTATCTAAAACTTTAATTGATGTTCCTGCTGTAAGAACAAACTTCTTGTTTAGAACATCTAGCTTTGCTTCTAAAAGATTGTAATTGTTATGTTGTAACTTTTGTACATAATATACGATGTTTTTGTAGTCCTCATGAAATCCTACAAATTCATATCCTCTAATATCAATTGGTTGTTTTTTAGTACGTTTGAAAACGTCTGTGTTTTTATTTTTCTTAAACATACTTACTTATCCTACTTAGCACTTTCCCAGATACTAGGGTCGTATTCGTTTGTTTGAGGTGTTGCAACATATTTTTTACAAGCTTTTGCACTTTGACAAATTACACGTTTATGTACGAAAGTTCTTCCGTCATTAGAAGTAGTTTCAACTTCTTCTAGACGACCACAAATAACAACTAAATCTCCTTTTTTAGACGTTTCTACTAATGTTTTGGCATCATTTCCAAAACAAGTGAAATCGAAGAAAATAGATGGTTTACTTTCTCCATTCTCATTCTTTCCTTGATAAACTCCAATTGTTCCATAAGTGTAATCTTTACCGTTACCACTTTGTTTTAATTCTAAGTCTCTTACTAAATTACCTGAAAATAATACGAAATTCATAATTAATCCTCCTTACTAAACATATAATCTACTAATTTTTTTATATTATCTGGTGTACAGTTATAGTGTTCTACTAATGTTCCTGAAACAAATTCAAATAATTTAAGAATTGCTGAAAGATTAGCTGGTCCTTCAACGGATAATTGCATATAATCATTATCAGATTCTGTTATTTTAATTTCTAAATTGACAGCTTTTTCATTCTTTGCTGGTCTTACTTCATCACTAATAACTTTCTCATTTTTTAGAATTTCACGCATTTTTAGTCCCCCTCCTCATCATCGTCGTAAAAATCATCTTCCAACATAACCATTAAGGTTTTCATTAAGTCTTTATCTTTGTAGTTGTACTGTTCTTGTAATGCTTCTACACAAAATATGAATAATGTTAGAATAGCATTTTCATCTGAAACTCCTTTAGCTTGTAAGCTGTAAGAGTCATCATCTGACTCCCTAACAGATATAGTAAATTTAGTAGGTTCTGTATCAGAACAACGACGTACTGTTGAGTTTCTTTTAACATTAGATTTCATCGTTTCCCTCCTCTTTTACACAATCTGCAATAATATTTGAAATAATATCAAACATTTCAAGCGGTGTTACATTAAAATTTTTTAATAATATTGCAATTGCTTGTTGTAACACAACTGTTACAGCAACTATGTTAGATGCTCCTTCTACTCTTGTGTTTAGTGTATCTTTATCAATTTGTTTTACACAAATTGCAAAATCTAATGTAGTCCCTGCAGGTGCATCTTTTACATTTATAGATTTTTTTAATGTCTCAATTCCTTTCATTCTGGGTTCCTCCTTTCTATCCAGCCATTTCATCAATCATTTGCTTGATAATATCTTTTTGATTTTCTTTTAATTGTGGAACGTCTGTATTTAATTTCTTAGCAATTTCTACAATAGTTGTACGTTGGTCTAAACCTTTTAACTTCGCATAATTTGCAATCTCTAACTTAGTTTCAATTTTCATAAGTTCGCTTGTATTTACAGGTTCTGCTACAACTTCAGGAATAGGTGTAACTGGTGCCTCTGTAACTTCTGTTGCTGTCTTAACAGGTGGCTTTGGAAGTTCTTCTTTAGGCTTTACTGTATATTGTTTAGCTCCTGTAAATCTAGATTGCTTTGCTGGCACTTGTTTTTCTTCCTCAGGTTTTCCACTTGTACCGTCCACAATGTCATTTTCATTAATCTCAAACAAGTCCATATACATATAACGTTTCATGTATGTAGAAGTTGCTCCAACATTCTGAATAGCACTTGCTCCTGATACAGTAGCTTCCTTGGCTTCTTTTGTAAATACTTCTGTGTAACCCGTATCTAAGTCAGTAACATATAAGACACCCATTAAATCTTCTTTTATACTGTTTTTCGTTGTTTCAGTTTTAGCTATCATTTCACCTGTGTTTTCATCGTTGACATAATCTGTTCTTGTTTCCTCGATAAGTGGTGCAGTTCTAGTCTCCATTTGAAACTTAGTAAATACATTATTCTTATCACAAAGTGTTAATGCTCTAGGCATAAAGTCTTTTAGTTGAAAGTAACTAAAATGAGAATAATTATTTTCTCCTGATTTACTCATTTCTGTACTTAAATCAACACGCATTTTATTGATTTTCTTATATAGCATTGCTTGTTCTGTCATTGCTTGTTTTTCCATATTATCTCTCCTCCATAAATTTTAATAGTTCTTTCTTAATGTAATCTTCATAATCACTTTCTACGATTAAAGTATTAATCATTTCTTTACATTGTTTTTTAGTTAAAACAGTATTACTTGTAGATAAACCAGCAAACGGGTCAGATATAGGTTCACTGTTCACAACCCAATCTCCTTCATCATTTGATGTTTGCTTGTTTTTTGCATACTCTTCTTTTATAGCCTTAACAATATCGTTGATGTTTCTCGTGTACTTGTATCTTTCTAAGTACTTATCAAGACTAATAGATTTTCTATACACATCATCAGGTAATGTTTCATAAACTGTTTTAATTAGTTCAATGTCTCGCTCTGATGTCTCATAATCATCTAATTGGTCTTGAAACTGTTGCTTAATGCTGTCTACAATGTCTTTATCTTTAAATGTCTTATTAAACCATCTCTCATCAATAATTATTTTATTAGTATCAAAAGGGCAATCTTTGTTTTCTTCCATAAATGAGAATAGTTGTTCAGTAATGAAGTTCTGAATACGTTCCATTTTCTCCATCTTTGATTTTTCTTCAAACACACTAATTTGTTTATCAAGTGCTAAGATAGGTTTATCGACAAGAGCAAGTAATTCTTTTATGTTTTTCTCAAAGGCATCGTATGGTTCATTCCACTTTTTCTTAATGGCTTTTCTTTGCTCATCTAAAGCTTTTTTAAAACCTCTAAGTGTTGTTCTTGCTTTCTCTGAGTCATTTAGATTTTTTTGAGTAACAACTAAGTTCTGATACTTTTCTAAAGATTTCTCAATTTGTTCTTTAAGTTCGTCATAGTTGAAACCAATTTGTTTAGGTAAATTGTACTCTTTAATTTTTAGTTCCATATCTTACAACTCTGGTAATTTTAACCCAGGTCTAACTCCTTTCATAATATTTTCTGTCCAAAACTTTATAACTTCTTGTTTCACATATTCCATATCTGCTAGAACGTCCTCTTTTCTATAAAAGTAGTCTCTTATTTCTTTCTTATCAGGGTTCCATGCAAAACTTATTTGTACTCTTAACCAAAAGAATGAGTAACCTGTAACATTCATTGCATGAATACATTGTGAATAATAGTAAATAGGTATTTCATCTTTCCACTTATCTAGGTCTCTAGAACTGTGGATAATCGTTGTTTTTCCCTCATAAATACCTTTCTCTCCAGTGTTCACATCTGTTAGTTCTCCGTCAAGACTAACTTGCATAAAAGGATATTCTGTACTCTGTAAAATCATATAAGAGTCGTGAAATAACTCATATTCAGGGTGGTCTAACATGAATAATTGTCTAAGTGGTTCTTCTGCGTCGTGCCCATACTTAACAACAGGTTTATCGTCTATGTTCTCAGGTTCCTTTAGTCCTGCTTTTTCATCATATATCTGTTGATTTGTTTTGTAAGGACTAACTCCAAGAACAGAGGCAACATCACTTCCACCAATTCCATTTTTTCGTTTCTCTAACCACTCATCATGATTGTCAGAGTTAATTCTAATAAATGGTTCCATATTTTACATCACATCATCTCCTTGTACAAACATCATACCATACTTTGAACGGGTGTTCAACAATATTTTCAAAAAATAAAGAAACTTTACACTAAAAGTGTTAATCATTTCTTTTTCAATTTTCTAATAACCTCTTGTAAAGACATTAGTTGTTCGTGTAGAAGTCTGTTTTCTTCTTTTAAGACTTTTACTTTTGACTTCAATAATTTATTTCGATTTTTCAGTACGTTTACTTCTAAACGTATCAAAGGTTTTACTACTTTGTTCATTTATTTTGTTCTCCAACTCATTAATTCTTTTAGTATTTCTCAATTGATTGTCCGCTAATTTTTGCGTATGTTTTATAACATCCTGTAAAGTACTGTTTACATCTTTCATAATATAAACAATAGAGTCAACATAATCTTTTAATGAGTCAATACAACTCTTACAGAATATTATCGTTATAATTTGTATTCCAAAATTACATACTACTAATAAAATATTTATATCTACATTCATACATTTACTCCTTTTGCTATTTTTAAATAAGTAATATAGTCAAACTCACCTAGTGCAAACTCACTATATACATAAGTTAATCAAGTTAGTATCGAAAAGAGATTTATTAAACTGCACTTTTCTAGGTTTTTAAACTATTTAATTATTTAAGGTTCTAGTTTTATAGATTGTATTACGTACAATTGCAACTGTAATACCTAACTGTTTAGCAATTTCTTTTGGTGCTACACTTTGACTGTACAATTCAATAATTTGCTTATCACGTTCTTCTTTATTCTTTCCAGTAGTTCTTTTATGTTTTTTAGACTCTCTCTCTACCGGTTCTTCTTTAGTACTGTCAGAAGTATTTTCTATTCCATTCGGACTATAAGACACTCTCTGATGTAATAGACTATCAATATTCTCATCAGATAAAATTCTATTTTTATATGGCATTTCTAAAGCATTAATCTTATCTAGAAATAGCTTTCCTAATTGAGTTCTACTTGAACTGTATAATAAGTCTTTTCTTTGTTGTTTCCACAACTCTAATAAAGCTTGCTCATTACTGACTGAACGTCTCTTCTTTCTTAGGTCGTGTATTCTCTTTGTTACATTATGAGACGCAAACTCGTCTAAGTCGTTGTTCTCAATGATATGTAGTAAATCACTCAACTCTAAGTCAATATTACTACGTCTTTCTGATAATGTCTTAACTAGTTCATCAATTTCGTCCATTGCTTTTACAATGTCATTTACTTTTCTAATAAGTAATAAATCTGTTTGTGTTTCTTCAATCTTTGTTTGTTCATTCATATTATCATTCTCCCCTCATTGAACATTTTAATTGAAATTTCTATCATAAAAGTCATCTGTAAAATCTTCCTGATTTAACAGTGCCTGATAGTTTAGATTGTCTGCCGACTTTTCATCGCCTGCTAACAGAATATAGTATAGTGGTTTATGAGTCTGCCCTATTCGATTGATACGTCCTTTTGCCTGATAGAACTCAATATAACTGTCAGGTAACGTATAGAATATCTCGACGTATGCACTCTTTAACCAGTCTAGTCCAGTTGAACCACTCTTATATTGTACTAATAGAACTGCATTATCATTGTTTTCAAATGTAGATTGTTCTTTATATGTACTATTGTACCTCGCACATGGTCTATCTAAATCTCTAATCATATTATATAACTGCTCACACTGATGGTCGTATAAATAATAAATAACAACCCTTTCTTGAAAAGACTCTAAGAAATCTTTTATCCAGTTAATCTTATATTTATTTAATTGATAAACACGATTTAAAGGCTCTCCATTCTCTGATACAAGAGTCTTACCCATGATTGTACCTGAACATAGACTTTTATCTGCTAATCTCTTTCTAGATACTTTATCTAGTACAATGTCCTCATAGACACGGTCTCTCATTATCTTTCTGTATTTACTGTCTATTTTAATAGGTATCACAATTTCCTCAGGTAGCATATTGTCTGCTATCTCACGTTTATGGTATCTTGTGTACCTCTGAATTAGCAAGTCTAAATCTTGTGTATTTCTATATCCAGTAATCTTTTTGAAAGGTTTCATTCCTGGAAAGAATACCAGTTGCTCAATGCAATACTTTTTCTTAAATTCATTTAAGCTCATGTCCAGTAGCCCTAAGAAGTAAAACTGATTGTATATATCAATATAACCTTTGCTCATTGGTGTTGCTGTTAATATGATTTTGTAAGGTGTACACGTTTCCCATGCTTTCATGAACTTTCCTATTTTAGTTTCTGAGTCTTTAATCTTATGAGACTCATCAATGATTATCATAGTGCGATTGCTAATAAGATATAAGTCTTTGTTTCTCCATGTTTTTTCAAAGTTAATGATACATATATCCCAGTCGCCTTTTCTAAAGTCTCTTAATGTCTTATCTTTTCCGTCAAAGATAAGCACTTTTGAGAATGGAAAGAAATGTTCTATATCTTTCTGCCACTCTTCTATTTTAGAGAAAAGACAAACAACAATCAACTTATCTACTAAACGTCTTACAAGTTTATCCTCATAGAGTGCTAATGAAGTAATTGTTTTTCCACAACCAACGTCATAGAATAGCCCGCAAGAGTCATATTCTTTTAGTGCATTTACTGTCTTTTTCTGATAATCGAATAGCATATCATAAATCATACTAAACCACTTCCTATTAATATGTATTTCTTAGAGTATTCGACGTACCTTTTTAGTTGTGTAAATTGTGTATAAGAAGTAACTACTTGTTTCTTTCGTCTAGGTCTTAAATGGCTACAATCTAAATACTCTAAATAGTACACACTATAAACTCTTAAATCTTTCTAGTACTTTCTTTTGTTCTTCTGTAATAAGTCCAAAAGCCTCTGCACTTAGAAATACTTTTTTAATTGTGTCTACATCTTCTTGTGATAATTGACACGGACGTGTTGTTTCTTTTGGTGTGAATATAAGACGTCTTGTCTCAGGTTCTAGTTCAATATAGAACTCTTCATCAGGAACAAAACCTGCCTCAGACATCATGTCTCTAGTAATACCAATACGTCCTGCTTTATCTAATTTTCTAATAACTTCCATAATATCTCCTCCTCTTTAGTTATTGTATCATTTATTAAATTAATTTGCAACCATTTATTTTATTTATTATAGTGTCCTAATTTATCGGACGTTTTTAATCGCTCATACTTTCAAAATATACTCTAACCCAATCAACACTGTCATAAACTCTTGACATAATCTTATCTAAGAATGCCTCTAAAAGTATGTAATCTTGCTCTGTTAGGTCTTGCCTACATTGTGTACCAATATCCCAAAGATTGTCTTTAATCTCTGTTTCTGTCTTTTTTAAAAACTCATTTACTTTATCTAATGTATAATTCATAATCTTGTGTCCTCTCCCTCATCATCTATTGTTACGGCTCGTTCATTTATGTATTTCTTATAAACACAATACGTTCCATTATTATATCCGTTCTGATAATTTTCTTCTGATGTATAGACGTCAACCCCATTATAATAATTATCCTCATTATTAAAATCTAACAACTCATCAATACTATCATGATTATTTAAAATATAGCCTGCCTCAATATCTGAACTTAAATATGCTTTTAAATCTTTTTCTAAAATACTTAAATCGTCATAAACCCCGATAACATCACAAGCACCACATTCCCATGCCCATTCATTATACATTTCTAATGTTAATACGTATACTTCTTTATTCATAATTAATCACTCTCCCTTAATAATTCATCTTCTACTTTAAATACCATGTTTCTAACATCATCAAGTTGTACTTCTGCTTTTATATTCATATCAAATGTTTTGCATAAGTTATACAAGTCCCACATTTTATAGACACTTTGCATACTGACTTGATAACAACATAAGTCTACTTGGTTCCAGTATTCTTTTCCGTTATCGTCCACATACATCCACATAAAGTAATCACTATCTTTTGCTTTGTTATGATTATATTGATATACCTTAAAATCGTCTAATAGTTTCATAAACTCTTTATTTCTATTTTCATCATCATAACTTCTTAATATAATTCTTTTAACATACAGTAATTCTTTTGGAGTATTTTCCTTAACTCCATAACATAAATTTTTAGTTATTTCCATATTATCTACTCACTTTCTTTAATTTTAACTTGATATATTGCATTTTTTTCTTTAATAAAGACCAACATATTATTAATGTATAAGTTACCGTCAAGCCAAGTTGCTTTTTCTTTTGCTTCTTTTAAAGAATTGACGACATCGTCAACATCACTGCTAATGATGTTAGTCTTTTTAAATGTTATTTTTTTTTCATTTTCCCTCCTCTTTCCTAATAAATTCTAATTGGTAATACAATTCCAATATTTTCTTTATCACGTATTACAATCGGTTTTATATCCCCATAAATTTCCAATTCAATATCCCCAGTTAATTGCATGATATTAATAACATACATCATATATTTTAAATCAAATGCAACTTTGACTGTTCCGTCGTCGTTCATTATCTTATAGACTTTCTTTCCGTCATTCTCTTTCAAAGTTGTTTTATCCGCATATTTAATATCATCACAACTTATTTTAACTGTTTCATGTTCTCCAGTCGGTAATAAGTTATTGAAACTCGGATATGTTCCCGCTTTCACTTCCAAACCCTTATCTTTTATCATGGCTTTCTGTTCGTCTGTTGCGTCGTCTGTAAAAGCATACGGAAACGGTAATATATCGTCTTTTAATAACACTCCGAAAAAACTATCCGTAATGATTGTATATCCACGTTTATCCAGTCCTACTGCTTGATTAAATACACGATAACCTCGTTTATCCAGTACTTTCTCAATAGTTGCCAATTTCTTCTTATCCGTTGGTTTTGTACTATATGTTTCTTTGCGTGTCTCATCTTGTAATTTTTCGATAGTCTCACGTAATTCGCTCATATCCTCATATTCTAAAATATGTTTTAGTTTTAAAATCAAATTGTATTTATCCATAATTATCTAACCCCCTATTACTCGCTTTCCTCATATTTTTTAAGTTCTTCCCGGTTGTCAAACAATTTCGCATCAGTTAAGACATAATCCCAACTCGTTCCATAATGATTAACGCATAAGACATCACAGTCCAGCATATCACTATAAGATAAAATCAACCCAGATTTTAGAGCTTGCTCTTTATTAAATTGACTAACATTACATAAGTAATATTGATAAATGTCGTCATACTCTATGTCAATAGTCCACGTTGTGTCATTCTGGTATTCCTCTTCTGTTCTTTCGTTTCCCTCATCATCTACATAATGAAAGCCGTTTTGCATATTATCATAAATACTATCATCAATATTAACGATATTATTGCATAATACCAAATCACCTATAAATCTTTTTACAATAGTTCTATAACTTGCATAACCCTGTTCTTTTTCATATTCTCCCATATCTTTTAGTTTTAATAAACCTAATTTTTCCATAATTATTTACTTCCTTTCTTTAATTTTCTATATTCTTTAAAAAACTCATCAACTTCTTTTGCACTCATTCCCATTTGTCGGAAAAACTCTTTTTGGTGTCTTGTCGTCGTGTTTGAAAAAATATCTACTAAAGTGCAAGTCGTGTTGTTTGCTTCTGTGTCTTTCACGCAAGTTGCTACTTTTATATCATAACTAAACAACGTGTAAACCTCTGTATTATCTGTTTTGTTTAGTTGTACTTTTGCTTTTCCATAAAAACTTTTCACATTACTGTGAATTGGAATTAATTCATAAATCATATTATCTAACCCCCT
>ERZ1643249.443-NODE-443-length-47681-cov-67.131126_pt1 | contig 47681 bp, 38 predicted proteins | sample MGYA00579263_ERZ1643249 | MGnify/ENA primary metagenome ERZ1643249 (study PRJEB29033, sample SAMEA4952264) | chicken gut metagenome | biome: Broiler Chicken; feature: Gastrointestinal Tract; material: Caecum | place: Ireland | collected 2018 | study: Broiler...
TTGTCATTCTAAGAACAATAAGCGCCAAGTATGGCGCAAATTGAGTCCCGCAGCGCAAAAGCGTGGTTTTGCTTGCGGCATCTGATTTTAAGAAAGGGCGGGAGGGGAAACTCTGCTCGCAGCACGAAATATTATAAAAACAACGGTTATTCCGAGAGGAAACTATGGCAAAGAAAGAGACGAGCCCGGAGCTCACAGAAGAATTTAAGAAAACGCTGGCAATGACCAAGATCCTCGATGTCGAGGTGGACGATGAGCTCAAACGCTCCTTCATTGCCTATGCGATGGCGGTCAACAAGTCGCGCGCCATTCCCGACGTTCGCGACGGCCTCAAACCCGTTCACCGCCGCATCCTCTATGCGATGCACGAGATGGGCCTCTACAACGACAAAGATTATCGTAAGTGCGCCCGCGTCGTCGGTGACGTTCTGGGTAAATTCCACCCCCACGGCGACAGATCGGTGTACGACGCCCTCGTGCGCCTCGCGCAGGACTTCTCCATCAACTTCCCCCTTGTGGACGGCCACGGCAACTTCGGCTCGGTGGACGGCGACGGCGCTGCCGCCATGCGTTATACCGAGGCGCGCCTTAGTAAGCTCGCCGCCGAGATGCTCCGCGACCTCGACAAGGAGACGGTGGACTTCTTCCCCAACTTCGACGGCAACGAGATGGAGCCCGCCGTGCTCCCCGCGCGCTTCCCCAATCTCCTCGTCAACGGGTCGGACGGCATCGCCGTGGGCATGGCGACCAACATCCCGCCCCACAACCTTGCCGAGGCGATCGACGGCACCGTCGCCCTCATCGACAACCCGGAAATAACAGTCGACGAGCTCATGCAGTATATCCCCGCGCCCGATTTCCCCACGGGCGGCATCATCATGGGCAGGAGCGGCATCCGTAAGGCGTACCGGACGGGCCAGGGCAGCATCATCATCCGCTCCAAGTGCGAGATCGAGGAAGTGGGCTCGGGCGCGAACGTGAGGAGCCGCATCGTCGTCACGGAAATTCCCTATCAGGTCAACAAGGCGCAGCTCGTCAAGACCATCGCCGATATGGTGCGCGACAAGCGCATCGAAGGCATTGCGGACATCCGCGACGAATCGGGCCGCGACGGCATGCGCATCGTCATCGACTGCAAGCGCGACGCCAACGCGCAGGTCGTGCTCAACTCTCTCTATAAGCACACCAACCTGCAGGTGTCGGACGGCATCATCCTTCTCGCCCTCGTCGAGAACGGCACCGAGCCCAAAGTCCTCAACCTGCGCGAAATTTTAGTTTACTATCTCGAACATCAGAAGGAAGTCATCACCCGCCGCACCCGCTTCGACCTCGCGCGGGCGGAAGAGCGCGCGCACATTGTCGAAGGCCTCGTTTTGGCGCTTGCCAACATCGACGAAGTCATCGCCATCATCAAGAGCTCGCGCGATAAGAACGATGCGACCGCGAAGCTCCTCGAGGCCTTCGCGCTCAGCGAAAAGCAGGCGAACGCCATCCTCGAGATGAGATTGCAGCGCCTCACTTCCCTCGAAGTGGAAAAGCTCAGAGAAGAGCTCGACGCGCTGCACGCGACCATCGCGGACCTTCGCGATATCCTCGCCAACGAGGCGCGCGTTCTCGCCATCATCCGCGCCGACCTCATGCAGATCAGGGAGAAGTATCCTTCCCCCCGCCGCACGGAGATCTCCGTCGACTACGGCGCGATCGAGGACGAAGACCTCATCGACGAGGAGGACGTCGTCATCTCCATGACGGGCGGCGGCTATATCAAGCGCTTCCCCGTCGCCGAATACCGCGCCCAGAACCGCGGCGGCGTGGGCGTCACGGGGCACCGCCCCAAAGAGGACGACTTCGTCGAGCAGATGTTCGTCTGCTCCACGCACGTTCCCATCCTCTTCTTCAGTAATTTCGGGAAGGTGTACTCGATCAAGGGGTACGAGATCCCCGAAGCCAACAAGACGGCACGCGGCCGCGCCGTCGTCAACATCCTGCCCCTTGCCGCGGGCGAGAAGGTCGCCGCCATGCTGCCCGTCCTGGAAAACGGCACGGGATACCTTGTGATGGCGACCAAGCGCGGCATCATCAAGAAGACCAAGACGAGCGAATTCGACCATATCCTGCGCAGCGGCAAGATCGCCATCCGCATCAACGAGGACGACGAGCTCATCTCCGTGCAGTTCTCTTCGGGCGAGGACGACATCCTCGTCGCGAGCCGCTCCGGAAAGTGCATCCGCTTTAAGGAGGCGGACGTGCGCCCGATGGGCAGAGATACGACGGGCGTGAGAGCCATCTCCCTTTCGGAAGGGGATGAGGCGGTGGATATGATCGTGCTTCGGGAGGGCGCGGAGATACTGACCGTCACCGAGAACGGCTACGGCAAGCGTTCGCTCCCCGAGGACTACCGCGTCCAGACGCGCGGCGGCAAGGGCATCAAGGCGGGCGTCTTCAACGAAAAGACGGGGCGCCTTGCGGGCATGAAGCTCGTCTCGGACGAGGACGACGTGCTGCTCGTCTCGTCGGCGGGCATCGTCATAAGAATGCACGCGGAGGATATCCTTACCATCGGCAGGAACACGCGCGGCGTCAAGCTCATGACGCTCAAAGAGGGCGTCGTCGCGACTGTCGCCACCACCCAGCGCGACGAGGAGGAGGAAGTCACCGCGCCCGAGGAGACGACGGCTTCCGACGAAGCGCTTGTCGAAGCGGGCGAAGAGGGGGAAAACGACGAGGCATGACGCCCGTTCTTCCCGAAAATATCAAAAAGAGGGGCGCCGCGTTTCGTCGCGGCGCCCTTTTGCGCGCCAACGTGCGTTTTTCTTGCGACTTGCGGGGAAAATTTTTCCGAAAGAGCTTGAAATTTTCACGGGAATGTTGTAGAATAATAGACGGATATTCCGCGAAGGCGGAGCGTAAGCTGAAAATTTATTAGGAGGAAGTTTCATGGCAAAAAAGTATTGTTATCTTTTTACCGAAGGTAACGCAACGATGAGAAACCTGCTCGGCGGCAAGGGCGCAAACCTTGCAGAGATGACCAACATCGGTCTTCCCGTGCCTCAGGGCTTCACCATCTCCACCGAAGCATGCACGCAGTACTATGAGGACGGCCGTCAGATCAATCCCGAGATCCAGGCTGAGATCATGGAGTACGTCGACAAGATGGAGAAGATCTGCGGCAAGAAGTTCGGCGATAAGGAGAACCCTCTCCTCGTCTCCGTCCGTTCGGGCGCACGCGCTTCCATGCCCGGCATGATGGATACCATCCTCAACCTCGGCCTCAACGAAGAGGTCGTCGAGACCATCGCGAAGAAGTCCAACAACCCCCGTTGGGCTTGGGACTGCTACAGAAGATTCATCCAGATGTTCTCCGACGTCGTCATGGAAGTCGGCAAGAAGTACTTCGAAAAGCTCATCGACGAGATGAAGGAAAAGAAGGGCGTCACGCAGGACGTCGAGCTCACGGCCGACGATCTCAAAGAGCTTGCCAACCAGTTCAAGGCCGAGTACAAGAACCAGCTCGGCAAGGACTTCCCCTCCGATCCCAAGGAGCAGCTCTTCGAAGCGATCAAGGCAGTCTTCCGTTCGTGGGACAACCCCCGTGCGAACGTCTACCGTATGGACCACGACATCCCTTACAGCTGGGGTACCGCCGTCAACGTCCAGATGATGGCGTTCGGCAACATGGGCGACAACTGCGGTACGGGCGTTGCCTTCACGCGTAACCCCGCTACGGGCGAGAAGGGCCTCATGGGCGAGTTCCTCACCAACGCACAGGGCGAAGACGTCGTTGCAGGCGTCCGCACGCCTATGCCCATCGCCAAGATGGCGGAAGTCTTCCCCAAGGTCTATGAGCAGTTCCAGGAAGTCTGCAAGATCCTCGAAAATCATTACCGCGACATGCAGGATATGGAGTTCACCGTCGAGAACGAGAAGCTCTATATGCTCCAGACGCGTAACGGCAAGCGCACGGCTGCTGCCGCCATCAAGATCGCCTGCGACCTCATCGACGAGGGCATGATCACCGAGCAGGAAGCGCTCATGCAGATCGACGCGAAGTCGCTCGACATGCTCCTTCACCCTCAGTTCGATCCCAACGCCCTCAAGGCTGCCGATAAGAACAACGTCGTCGGCAAGGGTATCGCAGCTTCCCCCGGCGCTGCCGCAGGTACCATCGTCTTCACGGCAGAAGATGCCGTCAAGGAAGGAAAGGCAGGCAAGAAGGTCGTCCTCGTCCGCCTCGAGACCTCTCCCGAGGACATCGAAGGCATGAAGTACGCACAGGGCATCCTCACCGTCCGCGGCGGCCAGACCTCTCACGCAGCCGTCGTTGCCCGCGGTATGGGCACCTGCTGCGTCTCCGGCTGCGGCGACATCAAGATGGACGAAGAGAACAAGCAGTTCACCCTTGCAGGCAAGGTCTTCAAGGAAGGCGACGCGCTCTCCCTCGACGGTTCCACCGGTAAGATCTACGATACGCTCATCGCGACCGTTCCCGCCGATCCCAACAGCGGTTACTTCGGCCGCATCATGGAGCTTGCAGACAAGTACAAGGCGCTCGGCGTCCGCACCAATGCCGATACGCCCAAGGATGCAAAGCAGGCGGCTGCGTTCGGCGCGCAGGGCATCGGCCTCTGCCGTACCGAGCACATGTTCTTCGGCGAAGGCCGCATCGAGCCCTTCCGCGAGATGATCTGCGCCGAGACGGTCGAGGAGCGCGAAGCTGCGCTCGCCAAGATCGAGCCCATGCAGCAGGCTGACTTTGAAGGCCTCTTCGAAGCGCTCGGCGGCTATCCCGTCACCATCCGCTTCCTCGATCCCCCGCTCCATGAGTTCGTTCCCACGGACGAGGCAGACATCGAAGCGCTCGCAAAGGCGCAGGGAAAGACGGTCGCGCAGATCAAGCAGATCATCTCCGACCTCCACGAGTTCAACCCCATGATGGGTCACCGCGGCTGCCGCCTTACCGTCACCTATCCCGAGATCGCCGTCATGCAGACCAACGCCGTCATCAAGGCAGCGCTCGCCGTCAAGGGCCGTCATCCCGAGTGGAACATCGTTCCCGAGATCATGATCCCTCTCACGGGCGAAGTCAAGGAAATGAAGTTCGTCAAGGATATCGTCGTCAAGACGGCGGACGAGGCCATCGCGAAGGCGGGCGTCGAGCTCAAGTATGAGGTCGGCACCATGATCGAGATCCCTCGCGCAGCCCTTACCGCAGACGACATCGCCAAGGAAGCGGAATTCTTCTGCTTCGGCACGAACGACCTCACCCAGATGACGTTCGGCTTCTCGCGCGACGACGCCGGCAAGTTCCTGCCCGCATACTATGCGAACAAGATCTACGAGTCCGATCCCTTCTCCCGTCTCGACACGGTGGGCGTCGGCAAGCTGATGAAGATGGCGGTCGAGCTCGGCCGCACGACCCGTCCCGAACTCCACTGCGGTATCTGCGGTGAGCACGGCGGCGATCCTTCCTCCATCGAGTTCTGCCACGAGATCGGCCTCGACTACGTCTCCTGCTCGCCCTTCCGCGTGCCGATCGCACGCCTCGCAGCTGCACAGGCGAATATCAAGAACCCCAGAAAATAAGGGATGACTCAATAAAAGAGGGCGCAAGCCCTCTTTTTTCGTGCCCGAAAACAGGCGCCGCGATCGGACGGCGTCACGGCTTTTCCGCCGGAGGGCGTCAAAATTTTTCTGTCGGGTGCCCGGGGCGCGGAAGGGGGCGATATAAGGGCGGCGGATAATTAAGTGCCCGTAAGCGGGCGGGAAGTGTTCGATAAAGGGCAGAACTATTACTGTAAATTATAGATAAGATAATCGATTCCGAACCGATCGGTGAAAAAAGTAGGCTTCAAGCGTGAATTTCACTTGACGGTTGAGTGATGACGTGATAAAATATCATAAGAGCATAGAGGGAACGGCCCCGAAAACGCACGAAAAATGTGCGGAATTTGCAGGAAAAACCCCGAAAAATGCTCTGACCGCGGCAAAAGCCGCGCGGCTTCCCAAAGCTCTGCATAGGGGCGGAGAGAAGGGCAATACTATCGGTTAGAAGATGCCGCGCCCCAAGTAAAGGGAAAAGATGCGGGCGCTGCGCTCTTAACGGGAATAAAATTTTTGCGGAGGATAAAATGGCTAAACAGTGGCAGAAAGTTGCGGCGATCGCAACATCGGCTGTACTTGCTTGCGGTCTCGTCGTTGGCATGACCGCCTGCAAGAAGGAAGAGCAACCCTACGACATCGAAAAGAGAGCCAGCACGGGTTGGGAAGACGAAAGAGAGTATACCTATAACACGTATACCGGTCAGCTTCCCGCAATGTGGACGGATCTTGGTACTTCCGATGCAGCAGATGATGAGCTTATCGGCTACATCAACAGCTCGTTCTATGAGTACGATTACGAGTATGATGCGAACGGCGAGATCGTCCCCGGCGGCTTCGAAGTGGAGTATTCCGCAGCGACCAAGCTCGAGGACGTGACGGCAAAGTATGCCGGTCAGTATGGCATCCCTGCAGGCGCGACGGAGGGTCAGGCATTCGCCATCACCCTGCGCGACGATCTGAGATGGGATGACGGTACGCCTATCCATGCAGAGGACTTCGTCTATACGATGTCTCAGCAGCTGTCGCCCAACTACCTGTTCGAGCAGGCTTCTAACTACTACAGCGGCAACTATATCATCCACAACGCGCAGAACTATGTTATGCAGGGGCAGGAAAATGTGCCTACGTCCTGCATGGTGATCGCAGGATCGCAGTACCAGACGCTTGTGCCTGATTCTGACGGCGTTCTCCATAGAGATACTGTTGACGGTGCAACGATCTATGTCGCTTTGACCGAACCCTCTGATTGGAGCACGAACCCTCTCACGGCCTATGTAGAGGCAGGATACATTGAAGGGGATAACGCTGAGCTCATTATGAGCCTTGCGGAGGATGTTAACGAAGACGGCGCTGTTCCTATGACGACGGAGCTTCAGACTATTTTGGATGAGTTCTGCCGTGCAAATGGCGGTGGTTATGATAACGAGTGGCAGGAGTTCTGCTTCTATTATTACACCTATCCCGAGATGGATTTCAGCGAAGTCGGTTATTTCGTCGGAGAGAACGAGAATGAGCTTGTCATCGCCATTGATAACACGCTGAATCCTCTCGATGAGAACGGCGACCTTGCTTATGGCGCTGCATACTATCTGCAGAGCTTCCCTCTTGTCAAGAGAGATCTTTGGGAGAAGCTGGAGGATCGTTCTCGTACGCCTTGGACGAACGCATACAATACGGCGAGCGTTGCCAACAGCGCAAGCTGGGGCCCCTATAAGCTTACCGAGTTCCAGGCCGGTGTTGTCTACACGCTTGAACGCAATGAAGAATGGTACGGCTACGGCCTCGAGCAGTATGCCCTTCAGTATCAGACCGACCGCATCGTGACCCGTTACATCCCCGAATGGAACACCGCATGGCAGTCCTTCCAGCTCGGTGATCTTGACGGCGTCGGCCTTGATGTGACGGTCATCAACGATTACAGAAACTCTGAGCGCGCTTATTATACGCCCAGCACGACGACCTTCTCGCTTCAGCTCAATGCGCAGGAGTCGACTTATGAGAAGGGCAAGAATATCATGCTCAAGTATAAAGACTTCCGTCAGGCTCTTTCGCTTTCCATCGACCGCGATGAGTACTGCGCGCAGTGCGATCCCAGCAGCTTGGCTGCTCTCGGATTCCTCAACGATATGTACTACTATGACGTGGAGAACGGCGGCGTCTATCGCGATACCGAGCAGGCGAAGTCGGCGATCCTCAACGCATATGGCGCAGTGGAGAACGAGGACGGCTCCTGGACGGTCGGTTCCGTCACCTATGACGACATCGATGAGGCAGTCGAATCTGTCACCGGTTACAACCTGACTCTTGCCCGTGAGCTGATGACCAAGGCTTATGAGGAAGCGAAGGCTGCCGGCGATTACACGGATGGCGATTCTATCGTGCTTACCTATGGTATCCAGGAGCAGACGGCAAATCAGGAGCGCGTGAGAGCATTCTTTGAGAATGCATTCAGTGCGGCGCTCGAGGGTACGCCTATGGAAGGCAAGCTCAAGATCGAGTTCTATACGATCTCTGCCGCAACGTGGGATACGCAGTTCCGTAATGGCGAGTACGATATCAGCTTCAGCGGTTTTGGCAATGCTGCCTTTGATCCCTTCTATCTCTTCGGCGCTTCTCAGATCTGGGATGCGAACAGATTTGCACAGGGTTGGGATCCCGATTCCGTCACGCTTACACTCGACGTCAAGGGCGGCGAAGGTCAGGAGAGCTATGAAGACCTTACCATGAATCTGACGGATTGGGATAAGTGCTTGCAAGGTCTTTCCGGTTGCAGATACAACTTCTCCAACTATCCGATCGAAACCAAGCTTGAGATCCTTGCGGCCGAAGAAGCTGCGGTGCTTCAGGAATATTGGGGCCTTCCCATGTTCGCTGAGTATTCCGCAAGCCTGATGAGCTATAAGGTGGACTATATCAGCTATGAGTACAACACCTTCATGGGCTACGGCGGCGTCCGTTATATGAGCTATAACTTCGACGACACCGAGTGGAAGGCTTTCGTGGAAGAAAAGGGCGGTACGCTCAACTACACCTTCTAAGGGTAAGGCAAATTATTTGATCGAAACCGTAACAGCGGGGAACATTGATTTGTCCCCCGCTGTTTCAGCTAATTCCAAAACAAGGAGACAGCGCAAAAATGTATATGTTCAAATACATTTTGAAGAGACTGGGACTCATGCTGATGACCTTCTGCATCATCATGCTCATCTGCTTTGTCCTTATCAAGCTGCTGCCCATCCCCATCAATGCGAGTCTTGGTTCGGATCGTGAACTCATTGAAGCGAATCTTCGTGCCCGCGGCTATTACGATCCCATCATGGTCCAGCTGTGGAACTATGTAAAACGCATCGTTACGGAAGGGGATTTCGGCATCGGCGTCAATATGCCGGGCTACATCAATCAGCCTGTTTGGGATGCATTTGTTACCCGCCTGCCCCCCACGGTGCTCATCAACGTCTATTCGACGATCATCGGCGTGCCCATCGGCCTGGGCCTCGGTATCTTTGCGGCGCTCAAGAAGAACAAGTGGCAGGACCACGTTATCTCGACGGGCGTCATGATCCTCATCGCAGTGCCTTCCATCGTGTATGCGTTCCTCATCCAGTATATCTTCTGCTTCAAGCTGCAGTGGTTCCCGCTGATGATGGCGACGGGTACGGACTATTTTACCGGCGAAATGTTTTTGAGCATGCTGCCCGCCGTTCTTTCGATGTGCCTGGGCTCGATCGCAGGGTATGCCCGCTATACCCGCGCAGAGCTCACCGAGGTGCTGACGAGCGAGTTCATGCTTCTAGCCCGCACGAAGGGCTTGACGCGCGGTCAGGCGACACTGCGCCACGCGCTCCGCAACGCGATGGTGCCCATCTTCCCGATGATCTTGAGTGAGTTCGTCGCCGTTCTGAGCGGTTCGATGATCATCGAGAATATTTTCTCCATCCCGGGCGTCGGCATGATGTTCCTCACTTCCATAAAGGTAGTCGACTACGACTTCTTCCTGCTGCTTTCGGGCTTCTATACGCTCGTCGGCCTTTTGGCGGGTATCGTCGTCGACATCAGCTACGGGTTCATTGACCCGAGAATACGAATGGGGGCAAGATAACATGGAAAACACGAATTATACCCATATCCCGAAGGAACAATTCGAGTTTGCCGAGGCGCGCGACTTTTCACACGACAAGAAGCTCGTTACGAAGCCCGTCGGCTACTTTCACGATGCTTTCCGCCGCTTCTGCAAGAATAAGGGTTCCATTGTCGGAGCGATCATCATCATCGCGCTCATTCTGTTCGCCATCATCGTGCCCTTCTGCACGCAGTATACGGTCAATTATAACGATACCTACTATCGCTATACGCTGCCGAAAAATGAGCTCTTCGCGAATACGACGTTTTGGGACGGCTGCGAAGAAAAGACGCTCAACAAGCAGACCTTCGATTATTACTATCTGATGGGTGAAGAGACGGGTCATCCGTCCGTCAAAAACAACGAATATACGCAGAGCGGAAGCCTGTATACGTTCCGCCTCGATTCCTATCATTCGACGGGCTGCGTCTATTACCGTGCCGAGCTTTGGGAGTACGAGAAGATCCAGCAGTATCAGAACGAAACGGGTCGTCAGGTCATCTATCCGATGATCCCGCTTTCCAAGCGTCCGCAGTCTTCGAGTATGCGCAGCGATGCCAACTACTATTATGAGACGCGTATGCGCAACGGCGGTACGGAGATCGTCTACGATGAAAACGGCGACATCATTCTTGCCTATGCGAGCCATCCCGTCGGAGAGGAGAGCAACGACAATTATCACTCCATCCGCATCGAAGGTGACGGCGAAAACGGCGAAGAGTACGAGTATGCCCGCCTGACCGATACGGGCTACGAGATCCGTATCAACTATTACGAGTATTATATCTATTATCACACCTATCATCTGCAGGACGGCATCGATGAGCCCATCTTCCTCTTCGGGACGACGGAGGGCGGCCAGGATATTCTGACCTGCCTTGCTTCGGGCGCGCGGTTCTCGTTCCTGTTTGCGATCTGTGTGGCTGTGGTGAATTTGTTCGTCGGTGCGATCTACGGCTCCATCGAAGGCTACTACGGCGGCAAGATCGACCTTGTCATGGAGCGTGTTTCGGATATCCTGGCATCCGTCCCGAGTGTCATTGTCATCACGCTGCTCCAGCTGCATATGCAAGGCGCGAGTACCATCCTCGTTCTATTCCTGGCGTTCTTCATTACCGGGTGGATCGGCATGGCATCGACGACGCGAATGCAGTTCTATCGTTATAAGAATCAGGAGTACGTTTTGGCCGCGAGGACGCTGGGCGCGAAAAACCGCCGCATCATCTGGAAGCATATCTTCCCCAATGCGCTGGGTACGCTCGTCACGAGCTGCGCGCTCGTCATCCCTTCGATGATCTATTCCGAGGTCAACCTTTCCTACCTCGGCATCATCAACTTGTCGTCGGGCAATCTGACGAGTGTCGGTACGCTGCTTGCAAACGGACAGCCGTTCCTGACGACATATCCGCACATCATCGCTTTCCCGTCGGTGTTCCTTGCGTTGCTGCTTTTGAGCTTCAACCTGTTCGGCAACGGTCTGCGCGATGCGTTCAACCCTTCGCTGAGAGGCTCGGAGGACTGATATGGAAAACAGAGAAGTCAAACTCGAGGTCAACGACCTCAAGATCTCCTTCCGGACGTCCAACGGCAAGGTCCAGGCCGTCCGCGATATCAACTTCAAGCTCTATAAGGGCGAAACGCTCGCCATCGTGGGTGAGTCGGGTTCGGGCAAGTCGGTCACGACGCGCGCCGTCCTCGGCATCCTCGCCGCCAACGCCATCAAAGAGGGCGGTGAGATCGTCTACGACGGCCAGGACCTCATGAAGATCTCCGAAGAGGACTTCCACAAGATCCGCGGCGACAAGATCGCCATGATCTTCCAGGACCCGCTCTCCTCGCTCAACCCCATCATGCGCGTGGGCAAGCAGATGACCGAGGCCATGCTCATCAAGGGCAAGCTCAGCCAGAAGGAGGCGCGCGTCAGCTTCAACACGACGCTCAAGCGCCTCAACGACAGCATGGACGAGGCACTCGGCAAGGAGACCGCCTCCCGCAACGCCAAGAAGTGCAGCGACTTCAACAAGTTTGAGGTCAAGCACCTCGAGCTCGAAAACGCTTACAACCGCGCCCGCGAGGCTGCCTCCGATGCCGTCAAGGACATCGACGACCTTGCGTTCGAGATCGAAAAGCACGCGGCGCAGACGCTCGTCTCCGACGCTCGCGAGATCATCCGTCTCGCCAAAGATTCGGTGTCGCGCTATGTCGTCTATGCGCGTGCGGAAGAGCTCAAAGCGGAAGCGCTCAGGCTTAAAACGCTCATTCGCGTGCCCCTTTCCCATCATGCGAGGAAGCTCGTCTCTTCCGTCATCCGCAAGGAGGCAAAGCCCTTTGCCTTCCCCGACGAAGACATCCTCGCTTCCCTCCGCAAGATGCGTGAGATCCTTTCGGAGGCCGTCGCATTCGAAAAGCCCAACTTCTTTGCAATGGGCTATTATCTCACCTTCGCAGGGCAGCCGCTGCCCGACATGGACGTAAAGTCGCTCAACGAATACCTCCGCAAGGTGCTCGACGAGAAGTTCATGCTCGAGTTCATCGACATCGCGAAGGAAGGTCTCATCTATTCGCACCGCCGTTCGCTCGGGAAGCAGAAGGAGGCGCTCGAAGTCATCGCCCGCCTCAAGCCCGTCTTTGAGAAGGCGGAGCTCGATCACGCGGAAGTCATCTCCGCCGCAAAGGAGATCGCCTCTGCCGTCGAGGACGCGATCGACCGCCTCGAGATCATCAAAGACAACTCGGCATACACCTTCCGCACCAGCCTGCGCGAGGCCATCCGCCTCTATTACGACGGCATCGAACGCAACAAGAAGGAAGAGAAGCGCTTTGCGCGTCAGACGGCTTCCTACGAGCGCAAGGTCGCCCGCGGCAAGACGCCCGATTACGTCGTTGCCGACAAGAAGCTCGTCGACCTCGAGAAGGCCGCAAAGGATATCGTCATCGTGCTCAACCGCATCGAGGAGGACTTCAAGCGCCGCCTTGCGATCGGCGAGAACGTCGACTTTGACGAGCGCACCGTCGCGATGGTGGACTACCTCAAGCAGAAGGCGTCCGACGTCGCGTACAAGGTCACGCACAACATGGCAAAGACGCGCGCTCTGAAGCTCCTTGAAGAGGTTGGCATCCCCGAACCGAGGAAGCGTTACCGCCAGTATCCCTTCGAGTTCTCGGGCGGCATGCGCCAGCGTATCGTCATCGCGATCGCGCTCGCGGCCAACCCCGACATCCTCATCTGCGACGAGCCCACGACGGCGCTCGATGTGACCATCCAGGCGCAGATCCTCGAACTCATCAACCGCGTCAAGGAAGAGCGCCAGCTCTCCGTCATCTTCATCACGCACGATCTGGGCGTCGTCGCCAACATGGCAGACCGCGTCGCCGTGATGTACGCGGGCAAGATCGTGGAGATCGGCACGGCGGACGACGTGTTCTATTCGCCCGCACACCCTTACACATGGGCGCTGCTCTCCTCCATGCCCGACCTCGATACCAAGGAGAAGCTGGAGGCCATTCCCGGTACGCCGCCCAACATGATCTACCCGCCCAAGGGCGACGCCTTTGCCGAGCGCAACAAGTACGCGCTCAAGATCGACTTCGAGGCGCAGCCGCCCATGTTCCGCATTTCGGATACCCACTATGCGGCGACGTGGCTGCTGCATCCCGACGCACCCAAGATCGACCCGCCCAAGTCGGTGACCGAGCGTATCGCCCGCATGAAGGGCCGCATGTCCGAAGCGCAGGCGGCGCCGGAGGCGGAGCAAGCAGAAAAGGAGTGACATCATGGAACATCAGGAAGAGACCTTGTTGAAGGTCGAACATCTCTGTCAATATTTCAAGATGGGCCCCGGGCGCGAACTCAAAGCGGTCGACGACGTCAGTTTCGACATCAAGAAGGGCGAGGTCTTCGGCCTTGTCGGCGAGTCGGGCTGCGGCAAGACGACCACGGGCCGTTCCATCATCAAGCTCTATGACATCACTTCGGGCAACGTCTACTTCAAGGGGCAGCGCATCTGCGCGGGTACGCGCTCTTATAAAGAGGCCATCCGCGCGGCGCGCACCGCTTACCGCGAGAAGATCGCCGCTCTCGACAAGCAGAAGAAGGAAGAGATCGAGCAGGGCGCCGACAAGGCGCAGGCCGAAGAACTCAACAAGAAGCTGCGCGCCGAGGCGGAGGAGCAGTACCGCACCGCCGTTCTCGAAAACAGGAAGCTCATCGCCTCCGCCAAGCACGATCAGAAGTTCTGCGACAAGGATCATGCGGAAAAGGTCGTCGCATCGATCAAAGAGGAGCGTGAGAAAGCGCTTGCCGCCTGTTCTTCGGACGAAGAGCGGAAGAAGGTCGAGAAGGATTATAAGACGCGCCTTCACGTCGCGAGCCACGAGCGCATCGTCAACCGCATCCAGATGATCTTCCAGGATCCCATCGCTTCGCTCAATCCTCGTATGACCGTGCGCGACATCATCGCGGAAGGACTCATCATCCACGGCATCAAGGATAAGGACTACATCGATGAGAAGGTGTATAACATCCTCGAAAAGGTCGGCCTCGTCCGCGAGCACGCTGGCAGATACCCGCACGAGTTCTCGGGCGGTCAGCGCCAGCGTATCGGTATCGCGCGCTCCGTCATCATGGAGCCTGAGCTCATCATCGCCGACGAGCCCGTCTCCGCGCTCGACGTCTCCATCCAGGCGCAGGTCATCAACCTTCTGAACGATCTGAGGAGCGAGCTGGGCATCACCGTGCTCTTCATTGCGCACGATCTTTCCGTCGTCAAGTACTTCTCCGACCGTATCGGCGTCATGTATTTCGGCAAGATGGTCGAGCTTGCGCCCTCCGACGAGCTGTTCGCGCACCCGCTGCACCCCTACACGCGTTCGCTCCTTTCCGCCATCCCGCTGCCCGATCCGCAGTACGAGAAGCAGCGCCGCCGTATCACCTACAACCCGCTCGCCGAGCACGACTATTCCGTCGAAGGCCCTACGATGCGGGAGATCACGCCGGGGCACTTCATCTACTGCAACGGTGCGGAGTTCGAAAAGTACAAGGAAGAGCTCGGCCTTTGATATGAAGACGGTCTACCGTTATCTCATCACGGCGGGCGTGGGGCTCCTGATCGTGCTCCTTGTCGTCCTCATGAAGAACGGCTTTGAGGAGCAGGACGTCGAGATCGCCATGCAGATCTGGTGCGATGCCTTCTTTGTTTCGGGCGTCTTCCTCACCTGCGGCGGGCTCATCGTCGTCGCCAGCAACGGGGGCGTGTTCGATATGCTCGGCTATGCCGTTTCGCTGCTGTGGTATACCTTCAAGTCCTCCAAGGTGGAGCGCAAATATAAGACGTTCTACGACTACCGCGAGGCGCGTAAGGACCGCAAGCGCAGCGTTTCTTTCGTCCTCGTCGTGGGATTGGTGCTCATCGCCGTTTCCGTCGTGTTTCTCATCTTGTACGAGACGGTGGGCAGCGCGGCATAAACAACAAAACAAAAGGCCTTCGCCGAAGTACGGCGGAGGTCTTTTTGTATGGAGCGGGGTTTTGCGGGGCGGGCTTTTGCCGCGAACGAAGGCTTCGGCAGGGTCTTGGGCAGCCGTCAGAGGGCGGCGGAGAGCAATGTCAGGATGGGCGCGTAGAGCGCGGCAAAGAGAAGCACGATCTCGGCGGCGGCAAGGCAGAGGAGCAGCGTTCTGAGTACCGCGGAAGAGCGGCGAACGGCCGCCTCACGCTCGCGTTCCAAGACGGGAAGGACGCTTTGAAGAAGGGATGCGATGCTGTCGGACCGTTCGCCCGCCGCGATCGCCGCGACGAGAAAGGCAGGGAAGATCTTCTCCATTGCAAGGGCGCGGGAGAGGGGTTCGCCCGATAAGAGGTGTGCCGCCGCCAGTTGGATGCCGAGCGCCGCGCGGGCGTTCGGAAGGAGCGCGGCGGAACATGTGAGCGCTTCGGGGAGGGTCGCCCCGCCCTCCTGAAGGAGAGGGAGCACGCGGCAGAAGCGGACGGCGATCTTGCAGCGTTCGGCGCGGGAGCGCGATCTGAGCGCGTCCAGCCGCAGCCGCACGGCGGGGAGACGGTTCACGGCAAAGAACAGCAGGACGAGTGCCGCTATGACGGGAAGCAACCAGACGGCGCTCATAAGCAGCCATGTGCCGAAAGAGGCGACCGCTTGCGTCAGCGGCGGGAGGGGGATGCCGAGCGTGGAGAACGCCTCTTCAAGGGCGGGGAAGACGAGCGCCGCAAAGAGCAGAAAGAAGAGAAGGAGCCCCGCGCACATCAGGGCGGGATAGAGCGTGCTGCTGCGGGAAGCGCGTTCACGCGTCTCCTGCTCCAATGCTTCGGCGGCGAGCGTGAGCCCGCGCGGATAATTCCCGCTCTCTTCCGCAAGCAGGCAGAACTGCACGGCGGTGCGGGGGAACTTTTCGCGGGCGAAGGCTTCGGAAAGGGGGATGCCCGCAAGTACGGCTTCTTTCAGCCTTGCGGCAGCCCGTGTGAGGCGGCGCGTGCCCTCCGCGGCGCAAAGCAATGCCTCGGGGAGAGCCATCCCCGAGGCAAGCAGTGCAGCTGACCTGCGGCAGTATCCCGCCGCGTCTTCTTTGGATACGAAAAAAGCAGAAAGATGGCCGTTTTTGCGGCGGTTTACCGGTTCTAAAAAATCCATTTTTTCTTTTATGATCATTTCCATCTCCCGAAACGGATCTGTTTGTCGAGATCGGGATGATATTGTTCCAACTGCGGCTCGTCCGGATCGGCATAGCCGATGCCGATGAATGCGGGGATCATATAGGTGGGCGGCACTTTGAGCTTTGCCTTCACCGCGTCGTGTTCCTTATCGAGCGGTATCCGCATGGAGCAGGAAAGCCCCTCGGCTGCCGCCGCCAAAAAGATATTTTCTATCACGCACCAGATGGTGGCGAACGGATCGAGTTTGCAAACAGATTCGCCGTTCAGCTGTTTTGATCTGAATAGGGGAATGATCACATACGGCGCGTCTTTGAGCATGGTAAACTGTTTGGGCATGGCATAGCCGTACATTTTCTGCCCTAAAGTGATCGGATAAGGCCTCGGCATATGCAGGTATCTGTCGGCGTCGAACTTCTCCGCAACTGCCTTGGCTTCAGAAAAAGCATATTCTTTTTCTTCGTCCGTCCGCAGGATAATGTACTGCCAATTGCGGTTATGATCCTAAGTCGGCGCTTTGTTGCCCGCCTCTAAAATTCTTTTAACGGCTTCAAAGTCAACTTCCTTTTTAAAAAATACTCTTGTCGTTTTTCTCTGATTGATGACCTCGTAAAATTCCATTTTTCTGACACTCCTTTTTACGAAAGACGCAAAAACAAGTTTTATTCTTCACGGGGATGTTATGATTTTTTTGTTGTATAGTATCTGCGGGCAGTTTACTCCACGGGCTGTGCGGTGAGGAAGCTCAAAGAGAAGTCTTCGCGCGGAAGGGGCGCGCCGCTGCGGACGCATTCGCAGAAGAGCACAGAAAGGCGGGCGCTCTCGTCGCGGGCGCGGGCAAAGAGCTCGTCCGCATTCCCGCCCTTGCCTTCCGAAAGGCGTGAAAAGCCGTCCAAGGCGAGGTATTCGGGGTCGGGGTGCTTGCGCGGATAGAGGCAGGAGAGGAAGGGCTTGGCATGGAAGGCATGCTCGAGCTTTTCCCATGCGCGCTGCGAGGAATAGCACTTCCCGTGGAAGAAGGTGAGATACCGCCAGAAATTGCGGAGCCCCGCGTTGAATTTGCGCCTTTTTACTTCCTCGCGGCCGAGTTCTTCGGCAAGGCAGGCATAGAGGCGGGCGACGGCGCCGCCTGCCGCCACCTTTTTGGGCGAGAAGGCGCAGCGGAACTTTTCCGCCTCCCGCCCGCGGAATTTGCGCAGGAAGTGGACGTCCCAATCGTTTTCGATGAGCTGGTGCACCCGCTTTTCGCTCTTTTCCTTGTCCATATAATTGTAGACGAAGGGATGGAAGGTGCTGTCCGTCGCGTAGTGGGCGATATAGCCGAGGATATAGGCAAAGGCGCGCGTGCGGTCCTCATCCGAATAGACGGGGAAGCGGGCGTTCTGTTCGCCCGATAGGATGCGGCAGAAGAGGCGGAACACGTCGTACGGACGGTTGCGGTGCAAAAATTTTCCGAGGTTATACTCGCTGCGGCTGCCGATGCGGTAGAAAAAGAACATATCGGGCCCCTGGCAGCCGAGGAAGTATTCGTCGGGGGCGCGCTCGATGATGTGCTGCAGCCCTTCGGGGAGGAGTTTTTCGGCCTCTTCGGCGACGAGCTGATGGGTGATGGCGGATGGCATAAATTCTCCTTCTTGTTTGTTATGGTTTCGGGGGGCGAAGATAGTTTTCTCAGAGCTACTTGCCCGAGAGAACATATTTGCGGGAGTTTTCGCAAGAGCGGCGGAAATTCCTACTTCCCCACCGGCGAGGTGGGCGAGGGGTTCTCAAAGCCCCCCTGTCGGCGAGAACATCTTTGCGGGGGTTTTCTTGAAAGCAGAGTAAATTCCTACTGCCTCACCGGCAGGTGCTGCCCCACCGGCGAGGTGCGGGAGCCGAAGATGGCGGTGCCGAGGCGGATCATATTGGAGCCGTGGGCAAGGCACAGCCGCCAGTCCCCGCTCATGCCCATCGAAAGGTGTTCGATGTTCGTATCGTGCGCTTTTGCACGGTCGTAGAGGGCGCGCATCTTATCGACAAGGCCGCCGAGATACCCTTCGTCGCCCGCAAGGGGGAGCATCGCCATGAACCCCTTGACGCGCAGCCCTTCCGTGCGGGAGAGCCGTTCATAGGCGGAAAACGCCTCTTCGAGGGGATAGCCGCTCTTCGATTCCTCGCAGCCGATGTTGACTTCGAGGAGGATGTCGGTGACGATGCCCGCGCGCACGGAGCGCTTTGCAAGTTCCGTGGCGAGCTCGTTGCGGTCGACGGACTCGATAAGATCGGTGCGGCCGATGAGATACTTGACCTTGTTGAGCTGCAGATGCCCGATAAAGTGGCGGCGCGCGCCGTTCACTTCGTCGAATTTGGCGGTGAATTCCTGCACCTTGTTCTCGCCGATGTCGGTGATGCCCGCTGCGATCGCTTCGTTGATCTCGGCGGGGGTGCGCGTTTTGGTCGCGGCGACGAGCGTCACCTTTTCATGATAGCAATTGCCGCCCTCCAGCTCTTTGAGGAGGGCGGTCACGTTTTCTCGGATCATATGCGTTCTGCGATGAGGCGGGTCATCTCGCGGCAGCCCACTTTTCTCATGCCTTCGCTCATGATGTCGGGCGTGCGCCAGCCTTCGTTGAGCACCTGAAGGACGGCGTTCTCGACCGCCGCGCACTCTTCGGTGAGCGAGAAGGAGTCGCGCAGCATCATGGCGGCGGAGAGGATGGTCGCGATGGGGTTGGCGATATCCTTGCCCGCGATGTCGGGCGCCGAGCCGTGGATGGGCTCGTACAGCCCGCGCGTGCCGTCGCCCAGAGAGGAGGAGGCGAGCATGCCGATGCTGCCCGTCACCTGCGCCGCTTCGTCGGCGAGGATGTCGCCGAACATGTTGGAAGTTAAGAGCACGTCGAACTGCGCGGGGTTTTTGACGATCTGCATCGCCGCGTTGTCGACGAGCATATCTTCGACTTTGACGTCGGGGTAATTTTGTTCGGCAAAGGCGTGCACGGTGCGCCGCCACAGGCGCGAGCTTTCGAGCACGTTCGCCTTATCGACGGAGATGACGTGCTTTTTGCGCTTTCTCGCAAGCTCGCAGGCGATGCGGGCGATGCGCTCGATCTCGCGGACGGAGTACGTCTCGGTGTCCCAGGCGGTCTCGCCCATTTTTTCGTCGTCATATCTTCCGCGCTTGCCGAAGTAGATGCCGCCCGTGAGCTCGCGGACGACGACGATCTCGATGCCGTTTTGTACGAGTTCGTGCTTTAAGGGGGAGGCGTCCGCAAGGGGCGCCCACAGCCGCGCGGGGCGGATGTTGGAGTAAAGCCCCATCGCCTTGCGGATGCCGAGGAGCCCCGCTTCGGGGCGCTTGTCGCCGGGCAGGTTATCCCAGCGGGGGTCGCCCACCATGCCGCCGACGGCGCCTAAGAGCACGCTGTCCGAAGCGAGGCAGCGCTCCACCGTGTGCGCGGGCAGCGGTTCGCCGCACGCTTCGATGGCGCAGCAGCCCATGAGGAGGGGTTCGAAGGTGAATTCATGGCCGTATTTTTTGGCAACTGCCTGAAGGACGGTGACGGCGCCGTCCGTGATCTCGGGGCCGATGCCGTCGCCCGCGAGCACTGCAATGTGTTTTTTCATGTCAATTTTCTCCGTATAAAACGATGGTGTTTTTGCTGAGGAACTGCGAAAAAGCTGCCTGTTCTTTGGCTGCCTCAAAGAATCCTGCGGGAAGATAGACCGTCCTCCCTTCGATGAGGGAGAGTGCGGGGTAGGCGAGCTTTGTTTCGTACCGCCTTGCCGCCGAGAGCGCGAGCTCTTCCTGCTTCGAAAGGCCGAACCAGAGGTGGCGCTTCAAGCGTTCGCCGTCCACCGAGGGAAGATAGACTTCGACGAGATACTCCTTTTTGCGGGGAGAGGGGGCTTTCAGGTGCCGTTCGCCGCCGAAATAGGCAAGATACACGACGCCGTCCTTCCCGAGTCCTGCGCGGAGGAGCTCTTCCGTCTTCTGCGTCCGCTTCTGCCTCCCGTAGAAGAGGAAGACCGCCGCAAGACAGAGGGCGTACACGCCGAAGAGCCCCAGCATGAGGTAGAGATAGAGGATATCCTCTTCGACGAACCACAGCGCGAGCGCGGTGAGCACAAGGACGGTGAGCACGGCGATGAGGACGGTAAAGAACAGGCGGGAGCGCTTCATGGCCTCATTTGAGCGAGTTGATGAGCCCGCCCGCGTCGATGATGCGTTGGATGAAGGGCGGGAAGGGCTGCGCTTTGAACTGCTCGCCCGTCGTCTCGTCGCGGATGACGCCGAGGGCAAGATCGCAGGAGACCGTGTCGCCTTCCTTGATCGCTTTGACGGCTTCGGGGCATTCGAGGATGGGCAGCCCGATGTTGATGGAGTTGCGGTAGAAGATGCGCGCAAAGGTGTTCGCGATGACGAGGGAGACGCCGCTCGCCTTGATGGCGATGGGCGCGTGCTCGCGCGAGGAGCCGCAGCCGAAGTTGTCTTCGGCGACGATGATGTCGCCCTTTTTCACCTTGTTCACGAAGTCCTTGTCGATGTCTTCCATGCAGTGGAGGGCGAGCTCTTCGGGAGAAGAGGTGTTGAGATAGCGCGCGGGGATGATGACGTCGGTATCGACGTTGCTGCCGAATTTATGCACGGTGCCTTGCACTTTCATGTTATTTTACCTCCTGAGGGGTCGCGAGGCGGCCTAAAACGGCACTCGCCGCGGCAACGTAGGGCGACGCGAGATAAATTTCGCTCGAAATATGCCCCATGCGGCCGACGAAGTTGCGGTTGGTGGTGGAGACGCAGCGCTCGCCGTCGGCGAGGATGCCCATGTGCCCGCCGAGGCAGGGTCCGCAGGTAGGGGTGGAAACGACGGCGCCTGCTCTCACCATGTCGGCGACGAGCCCTTCTTCGAGAGCCTGAAGATAAATTTCCTGCGTCGCGGGGATGACGATGCAGCGCACGCCGTCCGCGACCTTCCTGCCGCGCAAAATTTCGGCTGCCTGGCGCAGATCGGAGATGCGCCCGTTCGTGCAGGAGCCGATGACCGCCTGCTGGATGGGGAGCTCCTCCCACTCCGTGCGCGTGTTTTCGGGGAGATGGGGGAAGGCGACGGTGGGCTTCAGTGCGGAAAGGTCGATCGTATACGTCTTTTCATATTCCGCGTCCGCGTCCGCCTCGAAGATCTTGGGGGTGCGCCTGAAGCGCCCTTCCATGTAGGCGAGCGTCTTGTCGTCCACGGGGAAGATGCCGTTCTTCGCGCCCGCCTCGATCGCCATGTTGCAGACGGTGAAGCGATCGTCCATCGAAAGGGAGGCAACGCCTTCGCCCGTAAATTCCATGCTCTTGTAGAGCGCGCCGTCCACACCGATCGTGCCGATGATGTGGAGGATGAGGTCTTTGCCCGTGACGTAAGGGGGAAGGCTGCCTTTGAGCTCGAAGCAGAGAGCCGCGGGGACTTTGAACCACGCCTTGTTCGTCATCATGGCGGCGGCAAGGTCGGTGCTGCCCACGCCCGTCGAGAAGGCGCCGAGCGCGCCGTAGGTGCAGGTGTGGCTGTCTGCGCCGATCACGCAGTCGCCCGCGCCCACGAGCCCCTGTTCGGGCAGAAGGGCGTGTTCGATGCCCATTTTGCCCACGTCGTAAAAGTGCGTCACCTGCTCCTTTTTCGCGAATTCGCGCGTCTTTTTCACCTGGCAGGCCGCCTTGATGTCCTTATTCGGGGTAAAGTGATCCATCACGAGCGCCACTTTGTCGCGGCACTTCACGCATCCGCCCGCCTTTTCCACCTCGTTGATGGCGACGGGGGCGGTGATGTCGTTGGCAAGTGCAAGGTCGAGCTCTGCTTCGATGAGCTGACCCGCTTCCACGCAAGGGAGCCCCGCGTGCGCGGCGAGGATCTTCTGCGTCATCGTCATTCCCATAGCGATTATCTCCTTGTTTGTGTTTGACAAAATTATAGCACATGTGCTATACTCTCGTCAATCATACAAAAAACGAATTATTAAATCGGAGCAATCGATTATTCGCATTTATGGATACCGAGAATTTACGCACTTATTTGCTGGTGGTGCGCTTCCGCAATTTCACGCGCGCGGCGGAGCAGCTCTTCGTCGCGCAGTCCACGGTGACCAACCGCATTTTAGAGCTCGAACGCGAGGCGGGCGTCAGGCTCTTGCGGCGGGATACGCGCAATTTTTCCCTCACCGAGGAGGGCAAGCTGTTCGCGGAGTACGCGCGGCGCATCGTCGAGCTCGAAGACGCGTTGAAAAGCGCCGTGCGGGGCGGCGAGCGGCAGCAGCGGCTGGGGGCGACCAACGCCGTCTATGAGGGGATGCTCAAAGAGCGCATCTTCGGGGGCATCGCCGCGGGCGGGCATTTCCGCGTGACGCTCGGGCATTCGGCGGAGCTTCTGGAGCAGCTGTGGAGCGGTTCGCTCGACGCCGTGTACGGCTATCAGGCGGTGAAGCGGGCGGGATACACCTCAACGCCCTTCTTTGAAGACGAGCTCGTCCTTCTGGTGCGGCGGGATAAAAACGCCTTCCCCCGCGGCGTGACGAAAGGAGAGCTGAGAAAGCTCCCTTGCGCCATGTGCAACTTTTCCCTCGAAGAGATCGGCTCCTATCTTCGCGAACTCTTCCCCGCGGGGCAGGTGTTCCCCTTCGAGGTGGATAACTCCAACAAGGTCAAAGATTTTCTGGCGGCGGGGCTCGGCTATGCCTTTCTGCCGCGCGGCATCGTCAAAAAGGAGCTTCGTGATGGGCTTTTGGCGGAAGTCGCGCCCGTCGGCTTTTCGCGCATGAAGCTCAAGAGCTATCGCGTCTGCCGTGCGGGCGAAGAGGAGCGGTTTTTCTGAAGTGCGGTTTTTGTGATAACGCGCGGGGCGCGGGGCAAATGCCCCGCGCCCCGCGCGTTCTGTTCTGCCGCCCCTTGGGGGCGGCGCCCTTATTTAGAATTTTTTGAAGACTGCGCCGTCGGAAGCGGAGGTGACGAGGGCGCGGTAGCGCTTCAAGTACCCTTCGACGGGCTTTTCCTTGGGCACAAAGGCTGCAAGGCGGGCTTTGATGACATCTTCGGGCACTTTCAGGTCGATCGTGCCGTTCTCGATGTCGATCTCGATGGTGTCGCCCTCTTCGACGACGCCGATGACGCCGCCCGCTGCCGCTTCGGGGCAGACGTGGCCGATCGCGGCGCCCCGAGTTGCGCCCGAGAATCTGCCGTCCGTGATGAGCGCCACGGTGTCGCCGAGGCCCGCGCCCACGATGGACGAGGTGGGGGAGAGCATCTCGCGCATCCCGGGGCCGCCCTTGGGGCCTTCATAGCGGATGACGACGACGTCGCCCTTTTGGATCTTGTTCGTGGAGATGGCTTCCATCGCCTCCTCTTCGGAGTCGAACACGCGCGCAGGGCCCGAATGGTGGTACATCTTGGGGTCGACGGCGCTCTTCTTGACGACGCTGCCTTCGGGGGCGAGGTTGCCCTTCAGGATGGCGAGCCCGCCGTAGCTCGAATAGGGGTTGGAAACGGGGCGGATGACCTCTTCGTCGAGGACGCGCGCGTCCTTCGTGCGCGCCTCCTGCGTCGTAAGCGAGCAGGTGAGTGCTTCGCCTTCGAAGAGCCCCGCCTCGATGAGGGAGCGGATGACGGCGGAGATGCCGCCGACTTCGTTGAGTTCTTCGATGTAATATTCGCCCGCGGGCGCCAGGCGGCACAGATTGGGTGTCGTCTTGGAGATCTCGTTCATCGTGTCGATGGAGAGCTGTTCTTTGGTAAAGCCCAGCTCGCTCGCGAGCGCCAACAGGTGCAGCACCGAGTTGGAGCTTGCGCCGATCGCCATGTCCACGCGCTCGGCGTTCTTGACGGCGGTCGGGGTGAGGATGTCGCGCGGGCAGACGTTCTTTCCGATGAGCCCCATCACCGCTTCGCCCGCCTGCTTGGCAAGCGCAAGGCGCGCCGAATACACCATGGGGATGGTGCCGTTGCCGGGGAGCGCCATGCCGAGCGCTTCCAAAAGGCAGTTCATGGAGTTCGCCGTGAACATGCCCGAGCACGAACCGCAGGTGGGGCAGGCGGTGCATTCGAAGGAATGCAGCTCCTTTTCGTCGATGTGCCCCGAGGTATAGGCGCCCACCGCCTCGAACATGGAGGAGAGGGAAAGCTTTTTCTTATTTTTGCGCCCCGCGAGCATGGGGCCGCCCGAAACGAAGAGGGCGGGCTTGTTGACGCGCACCGCGCCCATCAGCATGCCGGGGATGATCTTGTCGCAGTTGCCCACGAGGATGATGCCGTCAAAGGCGTGGGCGCTCGACAAAATTTCCACGCTGTCGGCGATGACTTCGCGCGAAGGGAGAGAATAGCGCATCCCCTTGTGGCCCATCGCGATTCCGTCGCACACGCCGATGCAGGGCACGACGACGGGCTTGCCGCCCGCTGCGATGACGCCTTCCGCCGCCGCCCGTGCGACGTGGTCGAGGTACATATGCCCGGGGATGATGTCGCTCTGTGCCGAGATGATGCCCACGATGGGCTTTTTCATCTCATTGTCCGTCCAGCCGAGGGCGCGCAGGAGCGAACGCTGCGACGCCATATTGTTGCCGTTTGTAAAGGTGTTTGCCATAAAAATGCCTCCGAAGATTCACATTGTGAGGGTGCGCGCCCCGCGTGGGACGCGCACGCCGCTTTATTTTGCGCAGCAAAAATAAAATCGTGAACGTTATATTTGTTCTTTTTGTTTTGCAAAGATCTGCCTTATAAATCTTTTCCGCGAGCAAAACCACGCTTTTGCGCTGCGGGACTCAATTTGCCCGATACTTCGGGCTTAGTGATTTTGAGGACAGATACGGTCGCGGGCGACGGGGTGAGGAGATGTTGATGCTCCACTCCTCACGGAATTTGTTTTGCGCAGCAAAAGAAATTCGTGAACTCTATGCACTGCCGCAAGTAAAACCACGCTTTTGCTTCTTAATACTTTCCGCGAGCAAAACCACGCTTTTGCGCTGCGGGACTCAATTTGCCCGATACTTCGGGCTTAGTGATTTTGAGGACAGATACGGTCGCGGGCGACGGGGTGAGGAGATGTTGATGCTCCACTCCTCACGGAATTTGTTTTGCGAAGCAAAAGAAATTCGTGAACGTTAGATCTGTTCCTTATAGTCGGGCACGTCGCGCAGGCAGGAAGCGCCTCTTCCGATGGAGGTGACGCCCGTGCGCGCGAGCTCCAGAATGCCGTAGGGCATGAGCATGTTGATGAAGCCGTCGAGTTTGGAAGGCTTGCCCGTCAGTTCCATGATGGTCGCTTCCGTCGAAACGTCGACGATCTTCGCGCGGAAGATCTGGCTGATCTCGAGCACCTGGCTGCGCGTCGTCGCGTCCGTCTTGACCTTGCAAAGGAGCAGTTCGCGCGAGACGGCGTCCTCTTCCACCTTGGTGATCTTTCTCACGTCGATGAGCTTGTCCATCTGCTTCATCATCTGGCCGAGGATGTAGTCGTCGCCGCACAGAACGATGGTCATGCGGGAGACGGTGTCGTCCTCCGTCGTGCAGACGGAGAGCGATTCGATGTTGTAGCCCCTGCGGGCAAACAGCGCCGCCACGCGGGTCAGAACACCGCTCTTGTTGTCTACGAGTGCAGAGATGGTATAGCGGTTCATTTATCTGTCCTCCCAGTTGGTGATGATGGTGTCGTAGGTGGCGCCCGGCCTTATCATGGGCAGCACGTTCTCATCGTTGCTGATGCGGCAGTCCACGACGACGGGCGAAGGGGTAGAGAGCGCCTCTTTGAGGACGGGCGCGATGTCTTCCTCCTTCTCGATCTTCATGCCCTTGGCGCCGAAGCTTTCCGCAAATTTCACATAGTCCGTCTTCTTGCGGATGTCCGTCTGCGAGAAGCGGTTGTTGTAGAAGAGTTTCTGCCACTGGCGCACCATGCCGAGCGCGCGGTTGTTCATGAGAAGGATGGTGATGGGCAGGTTTTCGGTGACTGCCGTCGAAAGTTCGTTGAGGTTCATGTTGAAGCAGCCGTCGCCCGTGACGAGGATGACGTGCTTCCCGCTCCCGAACGCCGCGCCGATGGCAGCGCCGAGGCCGTAGCCCATCGTGCCGAGGCCGCCGCTCGAACAGAAGGTGCGGGGCTTTTTGATGGGGTAGTACTGCGCCGTCCACATCTGATGCTGGCCGACGTCGGTGACGACGATGGTATCGTCCTCCGCGATCTCCGACGCGCCGATGATGACTTTATGCCCGAGCTCTAAGTTGGGGCGCTTTGCCTTTTCCGCCTTTTTGAGTTCCGCCGCCTCCTGCATGAAGGGGCGGTCTTTGACCGTCCCGATGAGGGGGAGCATGGTCTTCAAGGCTTCTTTGACGTCGCCGAGGACGGAGTAGGTGACGTTGACGTTCTTGTCGATCTCCGCGTTGTCGATCTCCACCTGCACGACCGTCTTCTGCTGGGCGAACTTGTCGCGGTTGAGGGCGACGCGGTCGGAAAAGCGGGTGCCGAGGGCGATGATGCAGTCGCTCTCGAGGGCGAGGCGGGCGCTCGTCGCGGTGCCGTGCATGCCCATCATGCCCATGAAGCGGGCGTCCCCCGCAGGGTAAGCGCCGAGGCCCATCAGCGTGCAGGCAACGGGCGCGTCCAACTTTTCGGCAAGAGAGGCGATCTCTTCTTCCGCTTCCGAGGCGATGCAGCCGCCGCCCAGCATGATGAGGGGCTTCTTCGCGGCGTTGATCGCCTTGACGGCGTCTTCGACGGCGCTCTTCGGAACGGGCTTTCTCGTGAGCTTTTCGGGCGTGTACGGTTCGTAGTCCGTCTCCGCGATCTGCACGTTTTTGAGGATATCGATGAGGACGGGGCCCTTTCTGCCCGAGTTCGCGATCTTGAATGCCTGACGGATGGCGGGGGCGAGGTCTTTGACGTCCTTGATGATGAAGTTGTGCTTGGTGATGGGCATCGTGATGCCGGTGATGTCGATCTCCTGGAAGGAGTCGCGCCCGAGCATGTTGAGGCCGACGTTCCCCGTGATGGCGACGACGGGGATGGAATCCATGAAGGCGGTCGCAATGCCCGTCACAAGGTTGGTGGCGCCGGGGCCGCTCGTTGCAAGGCATACGCCGACGCGCCCCGTGACGCGCGCATAGCCGTCTGCCGCGTGCGCCGCGCCCTGCTCGTGCGAGGTGATGACGTGGCGGATGGTGCCGTCGCGGTAGAGTGCGTCGTAAATGTCGAGCACGGTGCCGCCCGGGTAGCCGAATATCGTGTCAACGCCCTGTTCTTTGAGGCAGTTGATGAGGATCTCTGCTCCGTTGCATTTCATGATAAGACCTCCTTGAAGAAAGTGTGCTTCCTGTTATTTTAATGGAAATATTCGTTTCTGTCAAGTCTTTGTGAGAGATTTTCGTTTCCCTCCCGCGATTTTTGTATATTTATACAAGAAAATTGGCGATCACAAAAAAACGGGCGCCCGAAGGCGCCCTTAAAATATCTCAGCCGAAGTGTTTGAGACGGTTGCGGATGCGGATGATCGCCTTCCGTGCCGCCAGCTGCGAAGAGCCGCCCACGGAGTTCCTTGCCTCCGCCGAAGTGCGCGCGAGCACCACGCCCGTGACGTCGCGCTCGAAGACGTCGCTCACCGCCTTGAATTCTTTGAGGGAAAGATCTCTCAGCGTCTTGTTGTGTTCGATGCAGTACCTTACGATCTTGCCCGTGATGGCGTGCGCGTCGCGGAAGGGGACGCCCTTCTTGGAGAGGTAGTCTGCAACGTCCGTCGCCGTCGAGAAGCCGCCCTCCGCCGCGTTGTACATCGCCTCGGAGTTGAACTTCATCCCCTTGATCATGGCGTGGAAGATGGCAACGCAGTCGAATGCCGTCTTTTCGGCGTCGAAGAGCGCCTCTTTATCTTCTTGTAAGTCCTTGTTATAGGCAAGCGGGAGCGATTTGAGCGTCGCGAGGAAGCCCGTGAGATCGCCGATGACCCGCCCGCACTTGCCGCGGATGAGTTCGGGGATATCGGGGTTCTTCTTCTGGGGCATGATGGAAGAGCCCGTGGAGTAGGCGTCGGAAATCTCCCAATAGCCGAATTCGTCCGACGTGTAGAGGATGGTGTCTTCCGAAAGGCGGGAAAGGTGCAGCATGACCCCGGTGAGGCAGAAGAGGTATTCCGCCACGAAGTCGCGGTCGGAAACGGCGTCGATGGAGCAGTTGGAGATGTCGTCGAACTTCAGGAGCTTTCTCGTGATCTCGCGGTCGATGGGGAAGGAGGTGCCCGCAAGCGCCGCGCTGCCGAGGGGCATGACGTTGACGCGCTTCCTGCAGTCTTCGAGGCGCTCCATGTCGCGCAGGAACATCTCCGAATAGGCGTTGAGGTACTGCGCGAAGTTGACGGGCTGCGCCTTGCGCAGGTGGGTGTAGCCGGGAAGGATGCACTTGATATTGTCGTGCGCGACCATCGTGAGCGTCGTCACGAAGGCGTGCAGCAGGGCGATGAGGCGGTCGATGGAGGCGCGCACATAGAGGCGGAGGTCGGTCGCCACCTGGTCGTTGCGGGAGCGCGCCGTGTGCAGCTTCTTGCCCACTTCGCCGATGCGTTTTACGAGCTCGTTTTCGACGAAGGAGTGGATGTCTTCCGCCCCTTCGACGGCGAGCGTTCCCTCGTCGATGTCTTTGAGGATGCTCTTGAGCCCTTCGCAGATGCGCGCCGCCTCTTCGGGGGGGATGATGTTGGTCTCGCCGAGCATGGTCGCATGGGCGATGCTCGCGGTGATATCTACGCGGTAAAGTTTCCTGTCGAAGGAGAGCGATTCGTTGAATGCGTCGGCGTCCGCCGCGGTGGGGGCGTCGAACCTGCCTTCCCAAAGCTTCATTATATTACCTCTCAAAGGATTGTTTGTTGCTTTGATTTTACACGCTTTTTGCGCAGAAAGCAAGCGTTTTGACGGGGCGGGGCAAAATTGCCGCTGTTCCGATTGACAAGAGCGCTCCCTTTGCATTATAATATGCAGAGGATATCTTCCCCCGCGGGCGGGGGACGGGGAGGCGGCGCGCATGATCATTTTGGGGCTCGACCCCGGTTTCGGCACGATGGGCTACGGCGTCGTCGAGCGCGATGCGCGCGGCAACTGCCGTGCCGTCGATTACGGCGTCGTCAAAACGCCCGCGAGCGAGAACTTTGCCGTGCGGCTGTGCATGCTCGAGCGGGGCGTGAACGCCCTCTTCGACAAGTTCTCCCCCGAAGAGGCGGCGATGGAGGAGCTCTTTTTCTCCAAGAACGTGACGACGGGCATCGCCGTCGCCCACGCGCGCGGCGTCATCCTGATGACGTGCTGCAAGCGCTGCGGCCGCATCTTCGAATATACCCCCAACCAGATCAAGCAGGCGCTCACGGGCTACGGCAGGGCGGATAAGGGGCAGATGCAGCGGTGCGTCGCTTCCCATCTGCGCCTTCCTTCGGTGCCCCGCCCCGACGACGCGGCGGACGCCCTCGGCGTGGCGCTCTGCCATGCGTTCACCAACCGTTTTTCGGGACTGTTCGGGATCAGATGATCCCTCTTTTGCGATAAAGACATGATCGGATACTTAAAAGGAAAAGTGATGGACCTCACGCCCGACGGCGCGCTCATCGAAGTGAACGGCGTCGGCTACGAGGTGTGCTGTTCGGGCGCGGCGTTTTCCCGCCTCGCGCGCGGCGGCGAAGGGGAAGTTTATACCTTCCTCCAGGCCAAGGAGGACGGCGTCGCCTTATACGGCTTTGCCGACCTGAAAGAGAAGGAGTTCTTCTTAAAGCTCACCTCGGTGCAGGGCGTGGGCGCGAAGATGGCGCTCGCGCTTCTTTCCGCGATGCGCCCCGAAGAGCTCTACGACTGCATCGCCGCGGCGGATGCAAAGCGCATCTCCTCCGTCAAGGGCGTGGGCAGGAAGACTGCCGACCGCATCATTTTGGAGCTGCACGGCAAGATCTCGGCGACCGCCATTTTAAGCCGCGAGGGCACGCCTTCGCCGGGCGTGAAGGCGTCTTCCGAAGACGAGGACGCCGTCGGGGCGCTCATGAACCTCGGCTTCACCCGTCAGGAGAGCGCCCGCGCCGTCGAACGCGCCCGCAAGGACGGCGCGAAGACCATCGAAGAGGTCATTTCTTCCGCGCTGAAAAACATGTAAAGGAGGGCGCCCATGTTTGACGAACTTGACGAATTGGAATCGTTCGGGGGGGATCTCCTTTCGAGCACCAAGGGCGAGTATGACCTGGAAGAGAACGTCCTCCGCCCCAAGACGATGGAAGACTACGTCGGGCAGGACAAGGTGAAGGAAAATCTTTCCGTTTACATGTCCGCCGCAAAGGCGCGCGGGGAGGCGCTCGATCACGTCCTCTTATACGGCCCGCCCGGGCTCGGCAAGACGACGCTCGCCCACATCATCGCAAACACGATGGACGCGCAGATCAGGGTGACGTCGGGCCCCGCCATCGAGCGTTCGGGCGATCTTGCCGCCATCCTCACCAACCTCAACGACGGCGACGTCCTCTTTATCGACGAGATCCACCGCCTCAACCATACAGTGGAAGAAATTTTATATTCCGCGATGGAGGACTACGCGCTTGATATCATCGTGGGCAAGGGCCCTTCGGCGCGCAGCATCCGCTTCCCCATCAAGAAGTTCACGCTCGTGGGCGCAACGACGCGGGCGGGGCTGCTCTCGGCGCCCCTTCGCGACCGCTTCGGCATCCTGTGCCGCCTCGATATGTATCTTCCCTCCGAATTGCAGCGCATCGTGGCGCGGTCTGCAAAGACGCTGGGCATCTCCCTCGAGGAGGAGGGGAGCCTGGAGATCGCCCGCCGTTCCCGCGGTACGCCGCGCATCGCCAACCGCCTCTTAAAGCGCGTGCGCGACTTTACGGCGGTCTCGGGCGGGGCTGCGATCACGCGCGAATCGGCGCGCGCTGCCCTCAAAAAGATGGAGATCGACGAACTCGGCCTCGACGAGACGGACAGAGGCTATCTCCGCGCCCTCATCGAGAAGTTCCGCGGCGGCCCCGCGGGACTCGAGACGCTCGCCGCCACCGTCAATGAGGACGTCAACACCATCGAAGACGTCTACGAGCCCTATCTTCTGCAGCTCGGGTTCATCGCCCGCACGCCGCGCGGCCGCATCTGCCTCAAAGGCGGCTACGAGCATCTGGGCATCACGCCGCCCGACAATGCGGAAGAGGGCAAAAAAAAGCAGCTGTCCCTGGGCGTTCTGCCCGACGGGGACTGACGCGAACAGGAAAGTCAGGTCATTGTCATGCCGGATACGTTGAAAACCAGCGATTTTTATTACGATCTTCCCGAGGAGCTCATCGCGCAGACGCCCGCAGAGCCGCGCGATTCTTCCCGCCTCCTCGTCTATCACCGCGAAGATAAGAGCATCGAGCACCGCATCTTCCGCGATATTACGGACTATCTGAAAGCGGGCGACGTGCTCGTTTTGAACCGCACGCGCGTGCTGCCCGCCCGCCTCTATGCCCGCACCGGGCACGGCGGCGCCGCCGAAGTGCTGCTTTTGAAGCGCCTCGACCTTCGGGAGTGGGAAGTGCTCGTGCGCCCCGGCAGGAAGTGCCGCCCGGGGGCAAAGCTTTTCGTCAACGACGAGCTCTCCCTCGAAGTTCTTTCCGTCACCGAGACGGGCGAGCGCATCGTCCGCTTTTCCTATGAAGGGACGTTTGAAGACGTCCTCTCCCGCGCGGGTACCATGCCCCTGCCGCCCTATATCCACGAAAAGCTCAAAGACCCCGACCGCTATCAGACGGTTTACAGCAAAGAGACGGGCTCGGCGGCGGCGCCCACGGCGGGGCTGCACTTCACGCCCGAACTGTTGGAGCGCATCCGCGCGATGGGCGTGGAGATCGTCGAGGTGCTGCTCCATGTGGGCTTAGGCACCTTCCGCCCCGTCAAAGAGGAGAACGTGCTCGATCACAAGATGCACTCCGAACATTACGAAGTGAGCGAGGAGGCGGCGGAGAAGATCAATGCCGCCAAGCGCGTAGGGCGGCGCGTCGTCGCCGTGGGCACGACTTCCGTGCGCACGCTGGAGACGGTCGCGGACGAAAAGGGGATGCTGCACGCCTGCACGGGCGATACGAGCATCTTTTTGTACCCGCCCTACAAGATGAAGTGCGTCGACGCCCTCATCACCAACTTCCACCTGCCCGAGAGCACGCTCATCATGCTCGTCTCCTGCCTCTGCTCCCGCGAGGAAATATTGGCAGTCTATAAAACGGCGGTGGAAGAAAAATACCGCTTCTTCTCCTTCGGCGACGCGATGATGATCGTTTGAGGAGAGCAATTTATATGGATGACCCCCTCGGTTCAGAAGCGCTCCATTCCCTTGCCTCCCTCTCTGAGGGAGGTGTCATGTCATTCGGCGAATGCCGATGGCACGACGGAAGGAGTTTTGCTGGATAAAGAGAACTGCCGCTATCGGAAACGGATTTGCGAAAATAAGGCGACTCCCTCAGCCGCGTCGGAGCAAGGCAAACTTTGCCAGCCCCTCCTTCGTCGGGGCAGGGCTTTGATGCCTGCTCCTCCTTTTCCCACAAATCTTTTGCTGCGCAAAATCTTTGCGGGAGCCCTAAAAAGAAAGAGGAGCTCCCTCATGGAAGGAGCCGAGGAAGGGAGCGATCATTTAAAAACATGAACAATAACTACTTTTCGTTTGAATTACAGAAGGTCGATCCCGAGACGGGCGCACGGGCGGGCGTCTTTCACACCCCGCACGGCGATATCTTAACGCCCGTCTATATGCCCGTCGGCACGCAGGCGTCCGTCAAGGGCGTGCTCCCGCGCGACCTCAAGGAGATCGGCTCGCAGATCATCCTCTCCAACACCTATCACCTCTATATGCGCCCCGGCGACGAGCTCATCGCGCGCGCAGGGGGGCTGCACAAGTTCATGAACTGGGACCGCCCCATTTTGACGGACAGCGGCGGCTTCCAGGTCTTTTCGCTCGCCTCGCTCAACAACATCACCGATGACGGCGTGCGTTTTTCCTCGCACGTCGACGGCAGCCACCACTTCTTCACACCCGAAAAGGCGATGGAGATCCAGCACAATCTGGGTTCGGACATCATCATGGCGTTCGATCAGTGCTCGGAGTACGGCTACACGCATGAGCAGGCAAAAAAGGCGATGGAGCGCACCTCTGCCTGGCTGGAACGCTGCTACACGGCGCACGAGGCGTTCGGCGCCCCGCAGCAGGCGCTCTTCCCCATCATCCAGGGCAATCTGTATGGCGATCTTCGCCTCGAGAGCCTGGAACGCTGCAAGCCCTTCGTCAAGCACGGCATCGCCATCGGCGGGCTGTCGGTGGGGGAGCCCAAGCCGCTCATGTACGAGATGCTCGATGTGCTCAAAGACAAGATGCCCACGGACGTGCCGCGCTATCTTATGGGCGTGGGTTCGCCCGACTGCCTCATCGAAGGCACGCTCCGCGGCGTGGATATGTTCGACTGCGTGCTCGCGACCCGCGTGGCGCGCAACGGCACGGCGCTCACCTCGCGCGGAAAAGTCGTCGTGCGCAACGGAAAGTATAAAGAGGACTTCACCCCCCTCGATCCCGAATGCGACTGCTACTGCTGCCGCAATTACACGAAGGCGTATTTACGGCACATGGTCAACGTGGGCGAGATGGCGGGCGGCATGCTCCTCTCCATGCACAATATCCGCTACCTGCACCGCCTGATGGCGGGCCTTCGAGAGAGCATCCTCGGCGGCTATGTGCGCGACTATGTGAAGGAGTTCTATAAAAAGCAGGAGATGCAGGCGTAGCGCGTTTTTCGGGCGGTTCCGCTTCCATTCGCGCCCCTTTGCGCATGAAATCTGAGTGAAAAGGCAAAAGCGCTTTCAAAACGCTTGCCAAAATTCCTCAAAACGGGTAAAATTTGAAAGGAAATTTTAAGAACAAGGAGAGTAACGGCTTATGTTTTGGAGCCTTTTGGAAAACGGCGGCGGTACGACGCAGAGCAACCCCTGGATGATGTATATCGTCCTCGGCGTCGTTGTCGTCATTTTCGTCGTGTGGATGGTATTTTCTGGCAGGAAGAACAAGCAGCGTCAGAAGGAGTACACCGAACAGCTCGAGGCGATCCGCCCCGGCCATAAGGTGAAGACGGCGGGCGGCATCTGCGGCATCGTCGTCGAAGTGTGCGACGACAACACCGTCATCATGGAGACGGGCAGCGAGACGGCGGGCAAGTCCTACATCAAGATGGACAAGGAGCTCATCGCGCAGACGGACGCCAAGGGCCCCACGCAGATCGCGCGCGAGGAGGCCGAGGCGAGAAGAAAGGCGGAAGAAGCTGAAAAGAAGGCGAAGAAGTCGGGCGAAGTGCCCGCTCCCGTGCCTGCACGCGAGGACGCCGAGGAAAAGAGCGAGCCCGCGGAAGCAAAGAGCGAGCCCGCCGAAGAAAAGGAAAAAAAGTAAATTCATAGAACGTATTGCCTCCGCATACCTTAGAACAGGGTGCGGAGGTTTTTTCTCCGCAAAAGGCATAGTTTTGCCCGCGGAGGATGGGATGCACGAAAACTTTTGGAAGACGGCTGCAAAAGAGGTGGGGCTTTCTTCGGCGCTTGCGACGGTGTTCTGCCTTTTGGCGGAGGCGCTCCTTGCCGTCTTCGTCAGGGCGTATGCGCTTTCGGAAGCGAGCATCATCGTCTCCAACCTCGTTTTGAAGTCGGCGGCGGCGTTCGTCTTCCCGCTCCTTGCGGTGCGCGGGGAGCGCGCGCTCTTCAAGGGCATGGCGGCGGGATTTTTGTTCCTGCTTCTGACGACGCTCCTCTTCGGGCTCATCGGGGGCTTCCGCTTTTCGCCGCTCTTTTGCTTAGACGTCCTTTTGTGCGTGCTTGCGGGCGGCGGTGGGGCGGCTGCGGGGAGGAAATTGCGGAAAGAATAAAAAAAAGGTTGCAAAATTTCTTGCCATCCGCTATAATAGAGAAAAAATCACCTCGGGAGATGATACTATGATCAAGACCATCGCAAGACCTCAGGAAAGAAAGGTGACGGGCTGCGGCGAGTGCAGGAGCACCTGCCAGTCCGCCTGCAAGACGAGCTGCACGGTCGGCAACCAGTCGTGCGAGCGCGTGACGAGAGAAAGCAAGATCGAAAAGAGATAATCTTTCGCTTTGTTTTCAAACGAGCAAAAAACGGGGAGCATCGGCAGCGTTGCTCCTTTGTTTCCATGTCAAAAACATGCCGCCCGTGCGGGAGCGGGGCGGAACGTACAGGCGCGGCTTAGCCGCAGAAGAAAAACATGATCCACATTTTTTCCTATCACGACCATTATTATATCTACGACGTCGGCAGCGGCTCCCTTCATGAGTGCGACGAAAAGACGGCGCGCGTTTTAGAGGGAGACAAGACGGACGTTTCGGACGAAGAGCTCAAAGCCATCCTCGAGGACGCGGAGGCGCTCAAAGAGCAGGGCATATTATATAAGGAAGAAGTCAAGGCGTACCCCATGAAGAGCCATGAGGTCAAGGCGCTGTGCCTGCACGTCTCGCACGACTGCAACCTGCGCTGCAAGTACTGCTTTGCCGACGAGGGCGCGTACCACTCCAAGCGCGAAGTGATGAGCCGCGAGACGGCGTTTGCCGCCATCGACTTTCTGCTCAGAGAGAGCGGACAGCGGAAGGTGCTCGAAGTCGACTTCTTCGGCGGCGAGCCCCTGATGAATTTGGGCGTCGTCAAAGATACCGTATATTACGCCAAAGAACAGGCGGCAAAGCTCGGCAAGCGCTTTCTCTTCACGACGACGACCAACGGCCTTCTTCTTGACGACGAGACCATCCAATTCTTCAACGAGGAGATGGAGAACGTCGTCCTCTCGCTGGACGGCCGCCCCGAAGTGCACGACGCCGTGAGAAAGACGGTGAACGGCAAGGGGAGCTTCGATCTCGTCATTGAAAAGATCAAAAAGTTCGTGCGTTCGCGCGGGGACAAGCATTACTACGTCCGCGGCACGTTCACGGCGAAAAACCTCGACTTTGCAAAAGACGTCCTCTTCCTCGCCGATCAGGGATTCGATTCCATCTCGATGGAGCCCGTCGTCACCGACATCCCCGAACTGCAGATCAGGGAAGAGCACCTTCCCCGCATCGAGAAGGAGTACGAAAACCTCTGCGAGGCGTACCTCGAACGCGAAGAGAAGGGGGAGGGCTTCAACTTCTTCCACTTCAACATCGACCTCGAGGGCGGGCCCTGCCTTCAAAAGCGCGTCTCCGCCTGCGGCGCGGGGAACGAGTACTTCTCCGTCGTCCCCAACGGCGACATCTACCCCTGCCACCAGTTCGCGGGGGACAGCAAATGGAAGATGGGCAGCGTCTTTGAAGGCAAGCTCGACGAAAATATCCGCTCCAAATTCGCGGGGAGCTGCCTTTTCACGCGGAAAAAGTGCGAAAACTGCTTTGCGAAGTTCATCTGCTCGGGCGGGTGCAGCGCAAACAACTACCACTACAACGGCGATATCGAGGAGCCTTACGCCATGACGTGCGCCATGATGAAGAAGCGCATCGAGTGCGCGATGCACATTCTGGCGGCCCGGAAATGTCGCGAAAAATAACAAAAATACGAAAAAGCGGCGCGTTTCGGCTTGACGGCGAAAGGCAAAACTTATATAATGAACAAGACGGGGTTTTTCCGCACTTGCGGAAAGGCCTTCACACATGACAGGAGGCAACAATGGGCAAGGTAAAATCGGCGATCGTTCTGACTCTGATCACCATCGTGATCGCCGTTTTATGCGTGGTATGCTTCGTGCCCTTTCCTTGCGACGGCAACGGATTAAATTATTTTAATTCTATTCTGGGCATTGCGGAGAAGGACGCCGAACTCGGCGGGTACCTCATCGGGGAGACGGAGTACGTCGGCGGCAGCTACAGCGCCGTCTATTATCCCGAAGGGGTCATCTCCGGGAGAGATTACGAGAACGACCTCGCGGCGGCAGCCGAAGACGAGAAGGAAGAGTTCGCGGCCGACTATCAGGCTTATGCAGGCGGCGCCATCTACCTCGAAAAAGACACGGTGCTCGACGGCACCGAAGTGAGCGAAAGCTTCAAGGAAGATTTCTCCCGCGCCGTTTCGCTCCTTGAAGAGCGGTTCGAGCGGCTGCACCTTTCGGGTGCGAGCGTGCGCATCGCCGACGACTACACGGTGAAAGTTTCCCTCCCCGCATCCTATGCGCTTGCGGGCGCGGCGTTCGAGTATCTCGGCCGTATGGGCGAATTCACGGTGAGCTTCGGTTCGGATGAAGCGAGCGCGGAGACCATCATCCCCGCACAGCGCGGCACCCAGCATCCCGCAAGCTACTATATCAAGAACATTTCGAGCCGCACGGCGAGCGGCGTTTCCTATGTCATCCTCGACATGACGGATGAGGGCAGGGAAGCCATTGCCGATGCGACGGAAGGCGCTTCGAGCTCTTATCTTTACTTCAACATCGGCGGCGAAGCGCTCATCACGCTCACCGTCAGCGAACAGATCGACCAGGGCTCGCTCTACATCAGCGGCTCTTACGATAAAGATTCTTCCGAGCTCGTGGCGACCATCCTCGATACGACGCTCGAAAGCGGCACCGAGAACGATCTTTCCCTCACCGCGGGCGAGATGCTCCGCGACCACGCAGGCTACGGCGACAGCGCGCTTTGGATGCTCTATATCGCGCTCGGCGTCGTGCTCCTTGCGTCCGTCGTGTTCTTCTTCATCCGCTACGGCCGTCTCGGGTTCGCGCACCTTTACACGCTCCTTGTCTATCTCATCGCGATGACGCTTTGCATCTGGGCGATCGATCTTCTGACGCTGGGGCTCGGGTCGGTGCTTGCCGTCCTCTTCGGCGCGCTCACGCTGAGCGTTTCCGACGCGATGGCATACGAATATGCGCGCAAAGAATTCGCTTCGGGCAAGACGATGGCGTTCGCCGTCAAGGCGGGCTACAAGAAGTGCTTCTGGCACATCTTCGATGCGCACATCGTGCTCGCGGCGCTCGGGTTCATCACCTACTTCATTGCCCTCACCGAGCTTTCGGTGTTCGCCTTCACGCTCGGCATCGCCATGTTCTTCGCGGGGCTGTGCACGCTTGCGGTCGACCGTTTCTGCTGGTACATCATGATGCCCTTTGCGAAGGACAAAGCCAAGTTCTGCCGCTTCAAGAGAGAGGAGGTAGAAGAAGATGACTAAACATTTCTATTCCGTAAAGAAGCTTCCCATTTTCCTTGCGATCTCGGCGGTCATCCTCATTGCCGGCATCGTGCTCTACGCGCTCTTCGGTTTCAACTGCGATTCGGGGGCGGGCAAGAGCTTCGAAGTCACCTATGACGCGGTCGTCACCATTTCGGACGGCGGCGACAGGGTGGAGGAAGTTTGCGAAGAGACCTTCTCCTCCGTCGGCATCGATTACGAGAAGAAGTACGAGGCGGCTCCCGCCATCGACAGCAGTTCCCTTGCCGACACGGGCGACTTTACCGTCCGCTATCTCTTCGGCGAAGACGTTTCGGACGAGACGCTCGCCGCCGTCAAAAATACGGTCGAGGGCGTGCTTACTTCCGAGTTCGAGGGCGCGGAGATCTATATCGCCGTCCGCAGCCAAGCTGCCGCAAGCACGTTCGCAGGACCCGCATGGCGGGGCGCCGTGGCGCTTGCAGTCGCTGCCGTCGTCGTGCTCGTCTATATCGGGTTCCGCTTCGGCTGGGGCCGCACGCTCACGGGGCTTTGCCTCACCGTGCACGATGTGTTCCTGACGCTTGCGCTCTTTGCGCTCACCCGCATCCCCATGGCGGCAGCTGCGCCCCTGCTCGTTGCGGCGGCAGCGGCGGTCATCTCCCTGCTCTTGTGGATGGTGCAGTGCATGAAGATGCGCGAGACCTTCAAAGATCCCGCCTTCCGCACGATGGACGCGGAGGAAGCCGTGAACGAATGCTGCAAGAGCTCCTATAAAACGGTGCTCTATGTCACGGCGGCGCTTGCAGTGGTGTTCATCGTCGTCGGCGCCGTGGCGGCGCCCGGGGTGAGGACGTTCTTCCTGCCCCTGCTGCTCCCCCTTGCCGTCAGCGCGTATTCTTCGCTGGTGCTCGGGCCCACGCTCTATCTTCCCATGAAGAAGCTGGACGATCGCAGCAATGCCAAGAAGGGCCGTTACGTCGGAAAGAAAAAGGCGGAAAAAGCCGAAGAATAATTCGAAAGACTAAGAAGACGGCGGGATGTTTCCCCGCCGTTTTTTGTCCATAAAATAAGGGCAAAGACCTGCCGCCCGATGGGGCGGCCGTGCGGAGCTTCCGCAAAGGAGAGAGCATGAAACGCATCGTGCGCGAATTTACATTTTCCCCCGACGAAAAACGGCGCGTCGGGGAGCTTGCGCGCGCGGTGGGCGTCACCGAAACGACGGCGGGCATCCTCTTTGCCCGCGGCATGGACAGCGAGGAGAAGATGCGCCGTTTCCTCTCCCCGGGAAAGCAGAACTTCCTCTCCCCCTTCCTCATGAAGGGCATGAAGGAGGCGGCGCTGCTTTTAGAGCGGGCAAAGCGCGAAGAGTGGCGGGTCGCCGTCTTCGGCGACTACGATGCGGACGGCATCGGCGCCGTGTCCATCCTCTCGCGGGCATTGAAAGAATACGGCATCGAGCCCTATCTCTATGTGCCCGAACGGGCGGAAGGGTACGGGCTCACGACGCACGCCATCGACCGCATCTTCGATGAATTTCTGCCCGATCTCATCGTCACGGTGGACTGCGGCATCTCCAACGCGGCGGAAGTCGAGTACATCAAGGAGCAGGGCTGCTACGTCATCGTCACCGACCACCACGAGCTGCCCGAAGAACTCCCCGACTGCATCTGCATCAACCCCAAATTCAAGGACGACTACCCCTACGACAATCTGTGCGGCGCGGGCGTTGCCTACAAGCTCTCCCGCGCGCTCATCGGCGAAAAGGCGGATGAGCTCCTCGATTTCTGCGCGCTTTCGACGGTGGCGGACAGCGTGCCCCTCCTCGGCGAGAACCGCGACATCGTGGCGGCGGGCTTAGAGCTCATCAAAAGCCGTCCCCGCCCCGCCTTTTCGGCGCTTCTGAATAAGGCGCAGGAAGTGACGGCGCAGACGCTTGCCTTCACGCTCGCGCCCCGCGTCAACGCGGCGGGCAGGATGGGGGACGCCAACGCGGCGCTCCGCCTCTTCACTTCGGAGGACGAGGAGGAGACGCGCGTCCTTGCAGAACTTCTCAACAACTACAACTCCGAGCGCCAGCGGCTGTGCGACGAGCTCTTTGAGCGGGCGCGCGCGCGGATCGCGGCGGAGGGCGCCTATCAGAGCGTCGTCATGGCGGAGGGCGAGGACTGGCATCCCGGGCTCATCGGCATCGTGGCGGCGCGCATCGTGGAGGAATTCTCCCGCCCCGCGCTCCTCTTCGTCCGTCGCGGCGATATGCTGCGGGGCTCGGCAAGGAGCATCGAGACGGTCAACATCTTCGAGGCTCTGAGAAGCTGTTCGGACGAGATCGAGGAATTCGGCGGGCATGCGCAGGCAGCGGGCGTCAACGTGCGCGCCGACCGCTTCGAGGCCCTGAAGAGCGATCTCGACAGCTATATCAAGACGCACTACACGCGCGAAGACTTCATCCCTTCCCTCGTCGTCAGCGGGGAGATCGAAGGGGAGTTCCCCAAGCGGCTCGCTTACGAGATCGAATCTTTGGAACCCTTCGGCGTGGGCAACCGCCGTCCGCTCTTCGTGTGCCGTGCGGGCAGATCGCAGGCGGCGCCCGTCAAGCCCGCCTCGCCGCACATCTCTGTTGCGGGCGAACCGCTCGATCTCATGTATTTCTGGGGCGAAAAAGACCTCGCGGTCCTCAGGAGCGATATCCCCAAATCGCTCGTCTTTGAATGCAACGTTTCCAAGTTCCGCGGCAAGGAGTACGTCAAGGGCTTCGTGCGCGCGGTCATCTACGACGGCGCGCAAGGGGAGGACGTCCCCGCCGAGGGCTTCTATCAGGGGCTCCTCGCGCTCAGAGAGGGCGCAAAGCGCCCCGTGGAGCGGATGGGGGAGCAAGAACTCAACGCGCATATCGCAAAAGAGCGCAAAAACTGCGCTTACGGGCTCGCCGCCGTCGCCTACGACAGGCGGACGCTTGCCCGCTTCCCCGCGCTCAAAGGGCTGCCTGCGGAGGTGTTCCGCCTCTCGTCGGGGAACGCCGCCAACGTGGTGCTCTTGTCTCCCGCGCCCGACTGCGACCTTTCCGCCTACCGCGAAGTGGTGTTTTTGGAATCGCCCGCCGTCGTCGCGCAGCCCACGGGCAGGGCAAAGCTGCTTGCGAACGCCGATTTATGCGGCTGGGAACGGCTCGCTTCTCTCCCGCACACGCGGGCGGACATGGCGGAAGTCTTCTCCGCCCTCCGCGCCGCCGAAGGGACGCTCAGGGGCATGGACGCCGCAGAGGCGGGGCGCAGCTGTGCCTGCCTCGGCTTCGGCGCCGAACGCTTCCTCTTCGCGTTTGCGGTGTTCGAGGAGCTGGGGCTCATCGAACTCAAAGAGGGGCGCGTCCGCATCATCCGCGGGCAGAAGACGCAGCTCGAAAAGTCGAAGATCTATACTGCGGTTTCAAGGCTCGCAGAAGAGTAAGGTAAATTTGCAAAGGAGGGGGGAACGATGGAAGCCATCCTGATGAAGATCTACGAATACTACACGGGGGAGGAGCGCAACATGCTGCTCCATGCCTACGACTACGCCAAGGCGGCGCACGCCAATCAGAAGCGCGCCTCGGGCGAGCCCTATTTCATCCACCCCTGTGCCGTGGCGGAGATCTTAGTCGATCTCGGGCTCGATCCCGCGACCATTGCGGCGGCGCTTTTGCACGACGTCATCGAAGATACGCCCGTCACCGAAGAGGACATCCGCCGCGAATTCGGCGAGGAAGTCTTATCCCTCGTCGCGGGCGTCACCAAGCTCGATAAGATCGTCTTCAAGTCTCAGGAAGAGGAGGAGGCGGAAAACTTCCGCAAGCTCTTCATCGCCATGGCGAAGGACATCCGCGTCATCATCATCAAGCTTGCCGACCGCCTGCACAACATGCGCTCCTTGAACTTCCTCTCCAAGGAGCGGCAGCAACGCATGGCGCGCGAGACGCTGGATATCTATACCCCCATTGCGGGCAGGTTGGGTATTTCGCAGGTCAAATGCGAGCTCGAAGACCTCTGCCTCAAATATCTCGATCCCGAGGCCTTTGAGTACCTCGTCGAGAACATCCATCAGAAACTCGAAGAGCGCAACCGCTTTGTCGATTACGTCGTCGAAGAGATCAAGAAGATCCTCGTCGAATGCAACATCCACGGCGAGGTGTTCGGCCGTCCCAAGCACTTCTACTCCATCTATAAGAAGATGACGACGAAGAACAAGACGCTCGATCAAATTTACGACTTGACGGCAGTGCGGGTCATCGTGGGGACGGTGGACGAGTGCTACGAGGTGTTCGGCAAGATCCACAAGGAGTGGAAGCCCGTGCCGGGGCGTATCAAGGACTACATCGCAACGCCCAAGCCCAACTTGTATCAGTCGCTGCACACGACGGTCGTCACCAACTTCGGCCAGCCGTTTGAAATTCAGATCCGCACCGAGGAGATGCACCGCACGGCGGAGTACGGTATCGCGGCGCATTGGAAGTATAAGGAACAGACGACGGAGGAGACGACGCTCGATCAGCGCATCTCGTGGATCCGCGAGATGATGGAGCTGCAGGGCGGCCTCAAAGATTCCAAGGAGTTCATGGATACCGTCAAGGGGTCGCTGTTCAGCTCCGAGCTCCTCGTCTTCACGCCGCAGGGCAAGGTCATCTCCCTTCCCAACGACGCGACGCCCGTCGACTTCGCCTATGCCATCCACTCGGAAGTGGGCAACCACTGCACGGGCGCCAAAGTCAACGGCAAGATCGTGCCCCTCAACTCGACGCTGGAGCTCGGCGACGTCGTCGAGATCATCACCTCGCCCAACTCCAAGGGGCCTTCGCGCGATTGGCTCAAATTCATCAAATCTACCTCGGCGAAGGCGAAGATCAAGTCCTTCTACAAGCGCGAGATGAAGGACGAGAACATCCGCCTGGGGCGCGACATGCTCGAAGACGCCGCCAAGCGGAAAGGCTATGCGCTTTCCGACCTTCTCACCGACGAGAGCTTCAAAAAGGTCTCCGAAAAGCTTGCCTTCAACTCGCAGGACGAAATGTTCGCCTCCATCGGCTACGGGGCGGTCACTATCAACCAGGTCCTGTATAAGCTCATCGACTTCTTCCGCAAGGAAGTGCCGCAGCCGCTCGTGACGGCGAGCGAGCCTACCTATCACGGCAGGCTTGCAAAAGGGACCGTCACCATCAACGGGCAGACGGGGCTTTTAGTCTCCTTCGCGGGCTGCTGCTCGCCCGTGCCAGGCGACGAGATCGTCGGCTTCGTGACGCGGGGGCGCGGCGTCGTCGTGCACCGCAAGGACTGTCCCAATCTGAAGGGCGCCGATCCCGCCCGTCTGCAGGCGGCGGCGTGGGTCGCCGAAGAGGGCGGCGTGCGCTTCAAGGCGGCTATCGTCGTGACGGCGGACGACCAGGGCGCCGCCATCGGCGCGATCAGTGCGAGCGTCGCCGAGATGCACCTTGAGATCACGTCCATCAACGGCCGCTACGATAAAAACGGCAGCGCCATCGTCGACGTCACCGTCTCGCTCACCAACCGTCAGGACGTCGAGGTGCTCATCAAGAAGATCATGGGGCATCAGAAAATTATCGATGTGAGAAGAGCAAGCTGAAATAGTTCACACTTTTTTGTGCAAGCACAAAAAAGTCGTGAGGGGTGAGGTAGGCGGATTTTAACTTGCCTTATCGCCCGCGAGCGCGTCGGAGCAAGGCAAATTTCGCCAGCCCCTCCTTAGGTCGGGGCAGGGCTTAGATGCCTGCTCCTCCTTTTCCCACAAATCTTTTGCTTCGCAAAATCTTTGTGGGAGCCCTATGTCATTCTAAGGGCACTAAGCCTCAAGTATGAGGCAAATTGAGTCCCGCAGCGGAGGGGAACCCTCCTCGCGGAAATAATTTTAGAAGCAAAAAGCGTGGTTTTGCTTGCAGAAAGATTTCAAGGAAAGGGTTCCCGCAAAAATCGCGCAGCGAGTTTTGTGGGAAGAGGGTGAGCAGGCGTATTCAGTCAGGAGGCGGTATGGATATTCAACTTATCGAACCCGTGGGGTTCGCGGCAAATTGTTATCTGGTTTCGGCGGACGGGAAACACGCCGTCGCCATCGATCCTGGCGAAGCGCGCGTCCTTGCCGAGGCGCAGAAGCGCGGGCTCGTCATCACGCACGTCCTTCTGACGCACGGGCATTTCGACCACATCGGCGGGTGCGCTGCGCTTCAGAAGGCAGGCGTCAAAATTGGCTGCCCGAAGGACGAACTTATTCAGGTGCAATACGCCAACGAGGGTGCGCGTCTCTTCGGGATGCCGCCCGTTGCTTCCTTCACGCCCGACTTTACTTATGAAGGCGGCGATACGCTGGAGCTGGACGGCATCACCTTCCGGGTCATCGCGACCCCGGGGCATACGCAGGGCAGCGTCTGCCTGCTCGCGGACGACGTGATTTTTTCGGGGGATACCCTCTTTCAGGGTAGCGTGGGGAGGACCGACCTCCCGGGCGGCGACTTCCGCGCGCTCGAGAAAAGCGTCAAGGCGCTCTATGCCCTCGAGGGCGACTATACGGTGTACCCGGGTCACGGGGAAAAGACGGCGCTCTCCCTGGAGCGCAAGTACAACGGGGTGATACGATGTTAAAGGCACAGCCCGCCTTTTTGGAACAGGAACTCAATGAGGTCGTCCGACTCTTTGCGGGGGCGGAGGCGATAGAGATCGAACTCGAGCAATCGTTTGACGGCAGCGTCTTTTCGGGTGCGGTCAGACTGAACGGCGAGGAGACGCGCTATGCCCACGAGGGCGCGGCGGAGAACGAACTTGTCTACAAGAGCCTTGCCCGCCGCTATTCCAAGCTCGCCTTATACAACGCCCTTTCCGCGCATTTCGGGAGGCACCTTCCGTGGGGCGCGCTGACGGGCATCCGTCCCACCCGCCTTGCGCGCGGGGAGCTCGAAAAGGGGCGCGATTTTTTGCCGCTCTTTCACGAGATGGATGTCGGGGAAGACAACATCAAACTCGTCTCCCGCGTCATCAGGGCGCAGGAGGGCATCTTTGAGCGCAAAGAGGGCAACTGCGATCTCTACGTCTCGCTGCCCTTCTGCCCGACGCGCTGCGTCTACTGTTCCTTCGTCACCGCGCCCATCGACAAGACGCGGCAGTACATCCCCGCCTATCTCGACGCCGTGAAGCGCGAACTCGAAGACGCCGAGGGGCTGTGGCAAAACCTTCGCTCCGTCTATATCGGCGGTGGCACCCCCTTTGCCTTGGAGACGGAGGAGCTCCGCGCCGTGCTGGAAGCGGTGAAGCCGCTCCGCACCAACGGCTGCGAATACACGGTGGAGGCGGGGCGCCCCGACGTGTTCACCGAAGAAAAGCTCGCCCTCTGCAAGGAATATGGCGTCACGCGCATCTGCATCAACGCACAGTCTTTTTCCGACCGCACGCTCGAGGCGATCGGCAGGAAGCACACGGCGAAAGAGGTGGGGGAGGCGTTCGAACTTGCCCGCCCCTTCGGCTTTGTCACCAACTGCGACCTCATCGCGGGCCTCACGGGGGAGAGCCTCGAAGAATTTTGCGGCAGCATCGATTCTGCCGTCGCTCTCTCGCCCGACAACATCACCGTGCATACGCTGTGCTTAAAAAAGGGCGCGCGCCTCAAAGAGGAAGTCGAGAGCCTCAAAGAGGGGGATATGGGGGAGATGATCGCCTACGCGCGGGAAAAGCTCACTGCGGCGGGGTACGAGCCCTACTATCTCTACCGCCAGAAGTACATGGCGGGCGCGCACGAAAATACGGGCTGGACGAAGCCCGGGCGCGCTTCCGTCTACAACATCGACGTCATGGAAGAGACGGCGGACAACTTCGCCGTGGGCGCAAACGCCGTCACCAAGAAGGTGTTTTTGAAGGAGGGGCGCATCGAGCGCATCGGCTCGCCCAAAGACCTTCCGACGTACCTTGAAAAGACACAAAAGCTCATCGAAGAAAAGAGGAAGCTCTTTTCCCGCACCTGAGCGGGCGCAGGGGCGCGCGAAGGGAAGAGCCTCATAGAAATTTCCCCGAAAAGCCGCCCTAAAAGCTTTGACAGCGGCGCAAAAATGTGGTATTCTAATAGAGACGTGCGCGAGGAGATACGCTCTCCACGTTTCCCTTGGCGCATCGCGAATACTTCCATAGGAGGATAAACGCAAATGGAAAAGGCAGAGATCATTGCGAAATTTGCCGCACACGAGGGTGACACGGGTTCGCCCGAGGTCCAGATCGCACTCCTCACCGAGCGCATCAACCACCTCAACGAACACCTCAAAGTGCACAAGCACGACAACCACTCCCGCCGCGGTCTTTTGAAGATGGTCGGTAAGCGCCGCGGTCTTTTGGACTACCTCAAAGCAAAAGACATCGAGCGCTACAGAGCGGTCATTGCTGCGCTCGAACTCAGAAAGTAAAAAGAAGCGGCTTTTTGCCGCTCTTTTTTTGCCGTTTTCCCGCTGATTTTCACCGTTTTCGGGGGAAGGGAGGCGGCGCCGCCGTGCGGTCGGGCGGCCGCAGGGCACAAGAACCAAAAAGAATTAAGGAGTTATCATTATGAATTATCACGAGTTCAAACTCACGGTGGGCGGCAGAGAAGTCACCATCGAGACGGGCAAGTATGCCGAACAGACCAACGGCATGTGCGTCGTCCGCTGCGGCGAGACGGCGGTCATGGTCACCGTCTGCATGTCGGCGACCCCCAGAGAGGGCATCGATTTCTTCCCCCTTCAGGTGGACTATGAAGAGAAGATGTTTGCGGTCGGCAAGATCCCGGGCGGCTTCAAGCGTCGCGAGGGCAGGGCGAGCGACAAAGCCATTTTGACGGCGCGCCTCATCGACCGTCCCCTTCGTCCCCTCTTCCCCAAGGGCCTCTTCAACGACGTGGTGGTCGTCGCCTCCGCGCTCTCCGTCGAGCCCGACATCGCGCCCGAGCCTCTTGCCATGATCGGCTCTTCCGTCGCGCTCTCCATCTCCGATATCCCCTGGGCGGGCCCCACGGGTTCGGTGGTCGTCGGCCTCGTTGACGGCGAATACGTCATCAACCCCGACGCGGCGCAGCGCGAAAAGAGCACCATCCACCTCAACCTCGCAGGCACCAAGGACGCCATCCTCATGATCGAGGCGGGCGCGGACGAGGTCACCA
>ERZ1643249.446-NODE-446-length-47394-cov-63.713555_pt1 | contig 47394 bp, 42 predicted proteins | sample MGYA00579263_ERZ1643249 | MGnify/ENA primary metagenome ERZ1643249 (study PRJEB29033, sample SAMEA4952264) | chicken gut metagenome | biome: Broiler Chicken; feature: Gastrointestinal Tract; material: Caecum | place: Ireland | collected 2018 | study: Broiler...
GAGGAAGAGGAAGAGGAAGAGGAAGAGGAAGAGGAAGAGGAAGAGGAAGAGGAAGGAGGCCGACATATAAAAAAACTGCGCCGGCAGGCGGCGCAGCGGGTCGGCACACTATTCCACGACCTCTTCGAAACTCTCTTTTCCGACGCCGCAAAGCGGGCATACCCAATCGTCGGGAATCTCTTCGAACGGCGTGCCCGGGGCGATACCGCCATCGGGGTCTCCTACGGCGGGATCGTAGATCCAGTCGCAGACGGTGCATCTGTACTTTTTCATAGGTCGATACTTTTAACTGTTATATAACGGTGTTTGCTTCCATTGCGGCAAGTGCGGTGCCGCACCGCTTCAAAGATAGAAAAAAATCGGGGAACGGACCGTATTCCGAAGATATTTCGGTCGATCACGGTCCGGTGCCGACCGGAACGTGCGATGGATGACGCCTTTCCTCCCGTTTCGCATCATTTCGCGTCTCTCGGCCCCCGTGGAGCGAAAAAACGGAGAACGACCCCTGAAGGTCGTTCTCCGGATCGGGTTTCCGTCTTTCGGACGCTCGGTTCGCCGAAGCAGATCGTTGAATCCGGCCGCTCTGCTGCGGATCTGCGGCGTCCTCCGACGGCGGCCTGTCCCTCGTTTCCGGGTCGGAAACCGGTGCGGTTCGAATGAGCCGTCCGGCTTCGGAATCGGGGGCGAGGCCTGTTACTGGAAAATATTAAAGATCGAAGTCCCCATACCCTTCATAGTCGGAGCCGATGATATGCAATGTGTAGAAACCTGCTTCGAGTGCGACGTTCAGGCACACCTGCGGTTCGAGCGAACTGTCGCATGTATAACGGGTCAGTGTTCGTCCCGTCGAGTTGTCCGTTACGCTGACGGTAACCGTTCCCACGTTGCGGTTGAACCAGATTTCCAGCAGGGCGAGGTCGGTCGTGTAATGAGCTTCGACGGTCGCTTGTGCGGAGGTCGTCATCGGCGGTGTCGGCGGCGTCTTATCCGTAATCGGAATATCCTGCTCTTTTTTCGGCGGATCGAGCGGTTGGACGGTTGCGGCGGTCGCCGACGCTACGAACAAAAGCGAGGCTGCGACGAACAGTAAAAGTTTCTTCATAATATAAATTAAATAGTTTATTTGGTTTATGAACGTGAAGTTAGTCGTTTTTTACGGAATATCCAAACATTCAGCATCTTCCGCAATATCATAGGTTGCCGGATAATGGGATTGAAAATCAATAGTTTATAGCTGTGGGATCCTATGCAAATGGGTGTAAATATTATTTTTCGTACCGCTAAATTATTGGTTATTAGTTTAGTATAAAACACAGAAAGAGCTATTATATAAAATGCTTTCGGAATATCCTTTCGGCCCGTTTCGAACGGGAAACGACCCGAAAGGAATATAGACTTTATGCTGCGATCATTGCGCCCGGGGTGCGAGCTGACGCAGCAGATCGGTGAAGAAGTCCTCGATCTTATAGTCGGCCGGAAGTTTCAGTTTGTGGCGCAGACGGCTGCGTTTGTTGTAGAACGAACCGATATCCCCGTAGTCGTACATATAACAGATGGCCTGTTGCGAAAATCCGAAGCAGAGCAGACAGCAAAGGTCGAGATCGTGTTTCGTCAGCTCGGGATAGTGGGCCTTCAGATAGTCGACCACACCGTTGTATTTGCGGTTGACCACATATTGCAGATCGGTGAGCGCATGCCGTGAATTGACGTTGACACCGACATATTTCTGGAAATTCTTGATAAACAGACTCGGTTTGATCGTTTGCGACGAGGCGATCAGTTCGCGCAGTCCGATCATGCGTTCTTCCAGCGCTTTGTAGAGCTGTGTCTCCTGCAGGTCGTCCTTGTCGCTCTGCTCTTGCAGGCTGGCCATACGCTTTTGCAGACCGTCGTAGGTCGTGCGCAAACTGCACAGTTCCGTTTCGGCCTGCCTTATTTGTTCGTGCGCTCTTTTTTGCCATCGGCAGAAGGCCCTGATTGCGATCCAGATACCGATCGTAAAAATAATTGTCAGCAACAAAATGACGATCGACTGATAATGTCGTTGAACCGCCAGAGCTTCATTATGAGAGGTCAATAGTTTATTCTGACAACGCTGCTCGATCTCCTGCATGAAGGTTCGGTCTTTGAGCGCGTTCATCGAATCTATGATACGGCAGTAGGTGTAGGCGTAGTTCTGAGCCTTTTTGTAATTTCCGGCTGCGAATTCGATCTGTTCGAGGAGCGAATAGCAGTCGGCGATCGTGTATCCCGACGCGCGGTCCGCGGCGCCGATGCATTTCAGCCCGTACGCACGCGCCGAGTCGAGGTTGCCTTCTTTGAAATGGAGGGACAACATCAATCCCCATTGCGTGCTGGGCGAAAGGTTCGGCGAATGGCGTGCGAAAAGCGCGTCGACGTATCTGCGGACCGAATCGGTGCCGACCTCTTTCATGAGTATCCATGAGCGGTTCAATTGCGCTCTGAGAAGATCGTCGCTCATGCCGAGCTGTTCATAAAGAGCGGATGCTTCCCGAAGACAAGAATCCGAGCGGTAGTTATCGTGCAGATTGAGGTAGACATGCCCCAGCCATTCGAGCGAAATGGCCGTATTGAGCCTCTGTCCTGCTTTGAGGAAATGCCGGTTGCTCCGTTTGAGGTAGCCGAGCGCCTCTTCGTAACTGAGTTGGTTGCTGTAAAGCAGACCGATGCTGAAAGCGATCTGTCCTTTCAGATAGTCGTCGTCCGTCTCGCTGACATGGGCCTGCGCATGGAACAGAGCCTCCGCCGCACCGATTTTGTCGCAGCGGTTGTCGTATATCCGTCCCAGATAGTAGTATGCCGAGGCTTTTTCGTGGGGAGTATCCCGGCTCTCGTAGTAGCGGACCGCGATCCGGATCAGCGAGTCGTCGGTGCGGAAGATGCGGTTTTTGTCCAGCGCCTGCGAGTAGAGCAGAGCGTATTGGGCTCGGGAGGAGGCGCGTTTGAGGTGTTCGGTGCGGAGGGTCCGAAGCAGTGCCAGTGCCCGGGCCGGTTCGTCGCGCATCAGCGCACGCGCGTTGTCGAGAACGAGATCGGTTTCGCGCTGCCGGCTGCATGAGACGCCGAGAAAAAAGATAATCAGTATTAGATATTTCATATCGTTGAGTTGGCATGCAAAGATAGATATTTTATGCGAAAGTCCGTATGTGCTATGCGTTGCGATGCGCCCGCAGGCTCATTTTTCGTCGGAAGGGTTCCGGCGGCCGGTCGTAGGAGGCGGAAGAAACGGTTTTCGTCCTCATGCCGCGGAGTTCCGTCGGAGCCCCGCACAGATATTTATCGAGGTGGTTTGCACGGAGCATATCGGACGAAAGACCGGCTGTTTACCCCTGAAACGCGGCATCGGTCCCGGGCGATTGTCGGTCGTCGCAGTTCGACGCGGCCGACTCGATGAACCGTGCCGGGCTGCTGCGCAACGCGGTATACCTTGCGCCGGCGGTCCGCATCTTCGGGCGGCCAGTGCTCCTCTCGACGGTCGGCGCCGCCGTGGGGGGCGACAAGGAGACGGCGCCTGTCTTGTGCCGTGCGTTGGGCGGCATTCCATCGTACGGCCGTGGGGCTGTCGGTGCGTGGGAGGAGGGGTGTGCTATGAAACGGTGCAGGAGAAGAACCGCGGCGAGTTGGGCGCGGCGGCTTTGCGGACCGGGGCGTCTCTTGCGTTCCCCGGTGCTCGATGCGCTCGCCGAAGGAGCGGAAATCTTGTCCGGTCGCGGATGCCGCGGGGGGCTTCGGCCGCGGCGCACGAGGCTGCGCTTCGGCGGATGCGGCAGGCCGGGGTGCGCTGGACGAGCATTGCGCAGGTCGCCTGCGAGTTGCAGTGCGACCGGAGCCGCAGACGGCCGACGCCCGGATCGGTCGCATTTTTTTTCGGGATGCGGGTATCTCGCCGAATCGGGGGAGATTAGGGCGTGCGCGATGTGGCGCCACCGGCCGGAGTGGGCCGAAAAGAGGCTGTCGACGAGTTTCTTGCGCTCTGCGCTGGGAAGGGGCTCGAATGGCTGTACGAATGAAGAGGGACTGTCCGCGGTTTGTCGGACAGCTCCTCTTCGTGCGGATTCCGCGGCTGCTCGCCGCCCGCGCTCCGTTCAGTGCGAAGCCGTTTTTCGGGCCGTAAGCCCGGGGCCGATCAGCCGGTCGAGCGCATAGGCGCCCGGCCCCGTGATGAACAGCGGCACGAAGACCGCGAGGTAGAGGAGCGGCAGCTCGCGGGCGGCGAACGGGTCGCCGCCGTGAACGACGAACAGAGCGATGCACAGGGTGAAGATCATCGGGATCAGGGCCAGACGAAAGAACGCGCCGGCGATGACGCCTGCCGCACAGATGATTTCGGCGAAAATCGCCAGCACGAGCGATGCATGCCGTCCGAAACCGAGCGGGTCGGGAAACGAGGCTGCGAGGTCGCCGAAGGCGCTCCACTTGGCGATGCCGTGCGTCATCAGCAGCACTCCGAACAGGATTCGGAGCGTCAGCAGCAGCCACGACTCCGAAGTGCAGTAGCTTTTGGCCGGAAAGAGGAATTTCAGGATGCGGTTCATGTCGGTCCGTTATCCGTCGCTGCCGCCGCCGGTACGGCGTCCGGTATGCGCCGGACGCCGCATCGGCCGGAGGGGAGTCCGTCTGCGGCAGAGAAAAGGCGGATTATTTGATTTTGTCGAGGAATTCTTTCGACGGCTTGAAGGCCGGGATGTCGTGTGCCGGCACCTTGATCGTCGTGTTTTTCGAAATGTTGCGGGCGACCTTCTCGGCGCGGTGCTTGCGGTTGAAAGTGCCGAAGCCGCGCAGGTAGACGTTCTCGCCGCCGATCAGAGCTTGACGCACCTGTTCCATAAATGCCTCTACGACAGCCGATGCGGCCGTTTGTTCGATCCCCGTCTGCTGGGAGATCTTCTTTACAATTTCTGCTTTTGTCATAGTCGTATTGTTTTAATTGAACCATGTTTCGTCGTTGCGTCCGCAGGATGAAGCCGTTGCGGACGGCATTCGACGTGCACCCCGACTAATTCCGTGCCGGAATTGGAAAAATGACTGTCGTAAAATATTGATTTCATAAAAATTGTCGTTCGAGAACATGATTCGAAAGCCGCGGACGTTCCCGCCTGCGACAGATTCCGGACCGTTTGCGGCATTCGGGTCCCGGAGTGGAGGTGGATGCCGCTCGCTGGGGGACTGCCGCATGGCGGGCGGAGGATGCGATAGCGGGAGCGGGGGGCATGTTGGCGGCGGCGGGAGCGGGGCCGGCCGAATCTTTTCCGGACATTTGCGGGAGGGGTGCTCGCAGACGGCGGAGCATCCGTACCGCCGGAAGTCCTCCGGTCGGTTCGGAGGGGATCGGAAACGGACGGGCCGGGTGCCGGATTGCGGGCGGTTTTGGCGGAACGGTATTCTGCACGGGAGCCTGCGGGTTTTAGCGGAGCGGCTTCCGGTCGGAGCGGTCTCGGCGAGGCCGGGCAGACCGATGCGGCGGGAGCGGTGGGGCGGCTGCGGATGCCGGGGCGGCCGCAGCATGTTTCCGGCGAACAGGGCGGGCCTCCTTGTCGTTTGCTCCGAATCCGGGAGCGTCCGGACGGTCGAGAGAGGGGGGGGGACTTCGGGAAAATAAAAGAAAAAATATTTTTTCTTGTGAAAAAATTTGGATTTGGAAAAATTCTTGCTACCTTTGCACTCGCAATGCCTCTTTAGCTCAGTTGGTAGAGCACGACACTCTTAATGTTGGGGTCCAGGGTTCGAGCCCCTGAGGGGGTACAGTGCAAAAGACCGATAATCGTCGATTATCGGTCTTTTTTTGCATTTTATGTCGTAGCATTCAGGGGTAAAACAGCCAGTTTGGGGGGCGGATTTACTTCGGATGGATCGCATCCGATGAATTTCAGCCGCTCGAAACACAAGACGATCCGCCGGATTTTCAACCGAAGACATGGGATGTTTCGCCGGGGCGGACGAGACCGGAATCGCATTTTCGGGCCTTGTCCGGAAATCCGATGAATTTTTTACCGGAACAGAGCCTCCTGTCCCTCATCGCCGGAATATGCGCATTGAGTGGCAAACACGAGCCGCTGCAAACGCTTCGGGAGAGTGCCGCACCGTATGCGAGTGCCGGACGGGAAGCAGAGGCCGAAGCAGAGGCCGGGATGCCATACGCCTTCGGTGAGCGCAGTCCGTTCCGGCGGCGCGCCGTGCCCGTGCTGGTGTGAGACGGCGTGGCTTGTGCGGTGCGATCGTGCCGGCGGAACGGTTCCATTCTTAATATTATGTCCGGTAATGTCGGCGGTTCGGACGGGGCCGGAAACGGCGCATTCCCGTCGTCCGCGCCGCGTGCGGCGGGAACCGCTGCCGCTGCATCGGCTGTTCCGCCGATGCGTTCGGCGCCCGAGACGAGCATACGGTCGTAGAGCGGCACGAAGGTTTTTCGGGGACGAGACGCCTCGGGTTGCCGGCAGAGAGTTGCGAACAGGGGCGCCGGAAGCGGATTCTGGCATGTTTTTGCAGGGGGTATGATATGAAAAAAGGCATGTATGAGTTGTCTGACAACGATCTTTTCATACATTTACAGAAAGAAGCGACCGGCGGACATCTTTCGGCGGGCTTTCCCGTCGGAGATCGGTAAAATCCGCAGATTCGGAACTTTGGCTGAAAGCAGGTCTGCGGCGACGGCGGAGTGGGATTGTTTTTCCCGTTGCGGATCGGAAGCGGCTGTTGCGCAAACCGTCCTGTTGCGTTTTCGCTTCAGAGTTCCTGCCCGGCAGCCGGTGAGCGGCGCGAAGGTTCGACGTCGGGGGGGTAGATTTTCCGATACGAGCGGAATGGCGGACATGGAGGCCGGCACGTACGCGACAGGCAGGTCTGCTGTTACGGCTTTTTGACGTGCTCTGCTACGGTTCGGCGCCGTGCGGAATTTGCGGCATCGGATTATTGTCGGGCTGGGCAGCGGTTCGGGAGCGGCCGAAGACCCGTACGGTCCGCATGCCGTGGCGGCACTCCGAAGATCGGACGCACGGAGGAACAATCCGGTTCGCCTCGTGAACCCGAAGTCGGACGGTAGTGATCGGATTGCAGTGAATATACGACAATATAACTATATATGAATACGGTCCGTCTTTTTTTCATGTCCGTTCTTTTAGTTGGATTTCCGGGATGGTCGGAATCGAGAGCACAGTCTCAGTCGTCGGGAGGTTCGGTTTCGGGATATGTGCGGGATACGACGGGCCGTGGCATCCCCCACTGTACCGTGAGCCTGCTTCGCTATTCGGACACGACTGAATTGTGCGGGACCACGAGCGACACGTGCGGTTTCTTTCGTCTCACGTATCCTCATTCGGGTCGTTATCTGATACGTTACGAGCATCTTGCGTACCGTTCGAGCATTCGCTCCGCGGACCTGCCTGTGGTCGGACCTCTCATAGATACGTTGACCCCGTGGACGGAGCATATCGACGAGGTCGTCGTACTTGCGCAGTACACGAAATACAGTGCCGGGAAGTTGACGGTCAGCATGGCGGGGAATCCGATCGCAAAGAACCGTAGCGTTTCGTCGGCGCTCGATCTTCTGCCGGGCGTCAGGACGGACGGAGCGTCGCTTTTTCTTTACGGGAAACCGGTTTCGTTGGTGTACATCAACGGCCGGAAATCGAGTGTGGAAGAGCTTCGGTCGGTACTTGCCGAGAACGTGGATGAGATCGAGCTCGAAAAACATTCGGGCAGTGCGCACGATGCGATGCTCGACGGCGGAATCGTTCGAGTCCGTCTTCGCAAGCAGCCGAGCGGCAGTTTCTACGGGAACGTTTCGGCCGGTGCGGATTTTTCGCCTTATCTGCAATATTACAACGTACCCTTCGCCTTCAGCGGACAATACGGCAATCTCAATATCTACAACTATTTTCTATCGGCCTATGGTGACGGCGACCGCGAGGTTTCCGCTTACGGAGAGTACCGAACGGAAGGTTCGCGGCTCGATGCTCGGACACGCGGTTCAGGTTGCAATTATCAGATAGGGGATCTGTTGTCTCTGGTCTACGAGCTTGCACCGAATCATCAGGTTGGTGTTCTGGGTTCTTACGAGTGGAAGAATCAGCCGACGGTGAGTTCACGTCAGATTTCGACGCTGACCCCTCTCTCCGGTTTTCCGTCCCCGGACCTGCCTTCGGCCCGGCAAACGGTGTACGACATGTCCGGTCGGAGTTTTACCCGAACGAGGAAGGCCGCAGCCACTTACAGATACGATTTCGATACGCTGGGCTCCCGTTTTGCGGTCCAAGCCGAATATGTTGGGCGAAGTCAGGGCATACACGCCGACTATACGACTCATCAGTTCCGGATTCCGTCCGCTGGCTCGCCATATTCGACGGAGTTTCAGCACGAAGATTATATGCCGGATATTTCCGCATTCCAGTTTCGGGCGGACTACACGAAGAGCTTCAGGGAACACCGGACTTTAACGGCGGGGGTTTCGTACGAGTATGAGGACATCGACAACGATTCTGAGATGAGGGAGTTCGTGTCGGGCGCGTGGCGGCGGGACGAGGATCAGAGCGTCTGGTTTCGGAACCGCACTCAGAAGACGGGAGCCTATGCCGATTATTCGGACGTTTACGGCAAGTTCTCGTTGCGTGCGGGTCTGCGGTTCCAATGGGACCGGCTCTCGTACAAGTCGTCGGAGTCGGCTCCGACGACCGACCGGGACTACTGCCGATGGTTTCCGGAGCTGATTCTTTCGTACGCCTTCAATGAAAACCGAGGAACTTTTATGGATTTGTGCTTTATGAGCTACAGCGGGCCTTTGCCTTCGGGGAAATCCATTCTGCCCAAACGCACGCGGACCTCGCAGTACAGCTATACGATCGGCAATCCGGCGCTGAAGCCTTACAGATCATGGCGTATCGACCTGAGCTATACGTTGCGCGGAAAGTTGTATGCCGGCTATTCGTTTTCGAAAATAACGGGAATCCTGTCCGATTTCACTTTTTACAATCCGGACGATCCGACCGTGGTCTTTACGATGCCCATGAATGGTTCGGAAGGCTATTACCATAGCCTGCAGCTCGATTACAATGCGAATATTACGAGGTGGCTGCGACTGGGCGTAGGGCTTGTCGGAAAACACAACAAGAAATATTATACGAAAGACAACAAGGAGTACTCTGCGGCATTCAATTATGCGGATTTCAATTGCACGCTGCTTGTCGAGCCGATCCGCACGTTGCAGATAGATATATATTACGGAATCGGCTCCCGCCAGCAGTTTTCACTCGAAAAGTGGCTCAACGGGGAGCAGGCACTCGTGGCCTCGGTTCAAAAATCGTTCTTTAAGAACCGGTTGCTACTCCGATTCACCTATGCGGGCATTCTCTACACGACCGCGTGTTTCACGACCGAGATGTCCGACGGCTCCTACTACGCCACCGAACGGGAGCTCGCGCCGTCGCGAAGATCGTGGCGCTTCGGTTTTACGTGGAGATTCAACCACAATGCCTCGAAGAACGTAAAAACCGTATCTTCGGGCTTGAATGCGAGCAGCATGTTATAAGGTAACCGGGGGAAATGCCGAAAACCCGACGAAAGAGTAGGCGCTCGAAAACACCGAAACTATGCAAGCGAAGAAATTCATGACCTTCCGGGAGAAGGTGCAGCCTCTTACCGAAAACGAGGCTGGGCAGCTGACGGGCGGATTCGCCGATGTGGATATGAGCCTCCCGGCGACAGTAAGACTGAAAAATCGAGTGAAATGCACGAATAAAAATTGTCCCGACGATACTAAGAATCGGAATGGATGCAAAAATGATTATTGCGACGGAGGAGGCTGCGGTGGCGGAAAAACCGACTTTGAAAACAACAGCGCGTGCGGTACTCAGTTAGGCTGCTGAAACGACCTTCGATTCCGTTTTTCTCAGGGCGTCTTCGGAAGCCCTGCCGTTCCCCGAAGTTTCGAAACGCATGTTATGAAACCGAGCAAATACAATATAACGATCGACAACGAAGACGGATATGTCGTTTACAACACGCTGAACGACCGCCTGATGCTGTGTACGCCCGAAACCATGGCGCTGCTCGAAGGGTATCGGGACCGTATGGACGATTGCGAACGGGTGCATCCGTTGCTCTGCCGTTGTTTGACGGAGAAGTGGTTTGTCGTGTACGAAGACAAGAGGTTCCGCTGTTTGGATTCGAATAAAATATAACTGTATATGAATACGGTCCGTCTTCTTTTCATATCCGTTCTATTAGTTGGATTTCCGGGATGGTCGGAATCGAGAGCACAGTCTCGGTCGCCGGGAGGTTCGGTTTCGGGATATGTGCGGGATACGACGGGCCGTGGCATCCCCCACTGTACCGTGAGCCTGCTTCGCTATTCGGACACGACTGAATTGTGCGGGACCACGAGCGACACGTGCGGTTTCTTTCGTCTCACGTATCCTCATTCGGGTCGTTATCTGATACGTTACGAGCATCTTGCGTACCGTTCGAGCATTCGCTCCGCGGACCTGCCTGTGGTCGGACCTCTCATAGATACGTTGACCCCGTGGACGGAGCATATCGACGAGGTCGTCGTACTTGCGCAGTACACGAAATACAGTGCCGGGAAGTTGACGGTCAGCATGGCGGGGAATCCGATCGCAAAGAACCGTAGCGTTTCGTCGGCGCTCGATCTTCTGCCGGGCGTCAGGACGGACGGAGCGTCGCTTTTTCTTTACGGGAAACCGGTTTCGTTGGTGTACATCAACGGCCGGAAATCGAGTGTGGAAGAGCTTCGGTCGGTACTTGCCGAGAACGTGGATGAGATCGAGCTCGAAAAACATTCGGGCAGTGCGCACGATGCGATGCTCGACGGCGGAATCGTTCGAGTCCGTCTTCGCAAGCAGCCGAGCGGCAGTTTCTACGGGAACGTTTCGGCCGGTGCGGATTTTTCGCCTTATCTGCAATATTACAACGTACCCTTCGCCTTCAGCGGACAATACGGCAATCTCAATATCTACAACTATTTTCTATCGGCCTATGGTGACGGCGACCGCGAGGTTTCCGCTTACGGAGAGTACCGAACGGAAGGTTCGCGGCTCGATGCTCGGACACGCGGTTCAGGTTGCAATTATCAGATAGGGGATCTGTTGTCTCTGGTCTACGAGCTTGCACCGAATCATCAGGTTGGTGTTCTGGGTTCTTACGAGTGGAAGAATCAGCCGACGGTGAGTTCACGTCAGATTTCGACGCTGACCCCTCTCTCCGGTTTTCCGTCCCCGGACCTGCCTTCGGCCCGGCAAACGGTGTACGACATGTCCGGTCGGAGTTTTACCCGAACGAGGAAGGCCGCAGCCACTTACAGATACGATTTCGATACGCTGGGCTCCCGTTTTGCGGTCCAAGCCGAATATGTTGGGCGAAGTCAGGGCATACACGCCGACTATACGACTCATCAGTTCCGGATTCCGTCCGCTGGCTCGCCATATTCGACGGAGTTTCAGCACGAAGATTATATGCCGGATATTTCCGCATTCCAGTTTCGGGCGGACTACACGAAGAGCTTCAGGGAACACCGGACTTTAACGGCGGGGGTTTCGTACGAGTATGAGGACATCGACAACGATTCTGAGATGAGGGAGTTCGTGTCGGGCGCGTGGCGGCGGGACGAGGATCAGAGCGTCTGGTTTCGGAACCGCACTCAGAAGACGGGAGCCTATGCCGATTATTCGGACGTTTACGGCAAGTTCTCGTTGCGTGCGGGTCTGCGGTTCCAATGGGACCGGCTCTCGTACAAGTCGTCGGAGTCGGCTCCGACGACCGACCGGGACTACTGCCGATGGTTTCCGGAGCTGATTCTTTCGTACGCCTTCAATGAAAACCGAGGAACTTTTATGGATTTGTGCTTTATGAGCTACAGCGGGCCTTTGCCTTCGGGGAAATCCATTCTGCCCAAACGCACGCGGACCTCGCAGTACAGCTACACGATCGGCAATCCGGCGCTCAGACCGGAACGGTACTGGAGCGTCGATCTGACTTATACGCTGCGCGGAAAACTGTCGTTCTGGTACTGTTATGCGAGAGCGACGGCTACGCAGGAGGATTTCACTTTTTACGATTCGGACGATCCGACCGTGATCTTTACGATGCCCATGAATATGGGTACGTCGCATTATCATACTTTACTTGTGGATTACGACACGGATATTACGGAGTGGCTGCGACTGGGGGCCTCTGCCGAAGGGAAATATATCAAGGAAAATTACGAGTTGGACGGAGCTAAATACTCCTTTTCGTCGAAACGCGCTCAGTTTTTCTGCAACCTGATTCTCCAGCCGGTCGAAACATTGCGATTCGACCTGTCTTATAATATACGTACCCGACAGCAATGGTCGGCAGAGAAGAGCCTCAATGCCGATCACACCCTCACGGGCTCCGTTCAAAAATCGTTTTTTAAGAACCGATTGCTGCTCCGATTCACCTATGCGGGCATTCTCTACACGACCGCGTGTTTCACGACCGAGATGTCCGACGGCTCCTACTACGCCACCGAACGGGAGCTCGCGCCGTCGCGAAGATCGTGGCGCTTCGGTTTTACGTGGAGATTCAACCACAATGCCTCGAAGAACGTAAAAACCGTATCTTCGGGCTTGAATGCGAGCAGCATGTTATAAGGTAACCGGGGGAAATGCCGAAAACCCGACGAAAGAGTAGGCGCTCGAAAACACCGAAACTATGCAAGCGAAGAAATTCATGACCTTCCGGGAGAAGGTGCAGCCTCTTACCGAAAACGAGGCTGGGCAGCTGACGGGCGGATTCGCCGATGTGGATATGAGCCTCCCGGCGACAGTAAGACTGAAAAATCGAGTGAAATGCACGAATAAAAATTGTCCCGACGATACTAAGAATCGGAATGGATGCAAAAATGATTATTGCGACGGAGGAGGCTGCGGTGGCGGAAAAACCGACTTTGAAAACAACAGCGCGTGCGGTACTCAGTTAGGCTGCTGAAACGACCTTCGATTCCGTTTTTCTCAGGGCGTCTTCGGAAGCCCTGCCGTTCCCCGAAGTTTCGAAACGCATGTTATGAAACCGAGCAAATACAATATAACGATCGACAACGAAGACGGATATGTCGTTTACAACACGCTGAACGACCGCCTGATGCTGTGTACGCCCGAAACCATGGCGCTGCTCGAAGGGTATCGGGACCGTATGGACGATTGCGAACGGGTGCATCCGTCGCTCTACCGCTATCTGAAGGAAAAGTCGTTTATCGTGCCCGACGATCTGGACGAGACGAAGAAATTGCTCGAACGCTTCTTGCAGGAGGACGAGGATGAAACCTATTACTCCCTTACGGTCAATCCCACCCTGAACTGCAACCTCGCCTGCTGGTATTGCTACGAGGAACATCTCGCGGGGAGCGACATGACGTCCGAGACCCGCCGGGCCGTCGAACGGTTGATCGAACGGGTGATCTCGAACGGCAAAACCCGGGAGTTCAACCTCGGCTTTTTCGGCGGCGAGCCGCTGCTCGGCTTCCGCCGCTGCGTGAAGCCCCTGATCGAACATGCCGATTCGCTCTGCAAGGCGCATGACGTGAGGCTCACGCTCGGATTTACGTCGAATGCCGTGCTGTTGTCGCGGGAGATCGTCGATTTCCTTGCGTCGACCGGACTGTCCGCGCACATGCAGATACCGTTCGACGGCGGACGGGCGGTGCACGACACGATCAAGAAGACCCACTCGGGGGCGGGTACTTACGACAGGACGCTTTCGAATCTGAAATACGCCGTGTCGCAAGGGATCTATGTCGCCGTGCGATGCAATTATACGAACGAATCCGTGCATTCGTTCGCCTCGCTGCTCGACGATCTGGAGCCTTTCTGCGAACGGCATCTCGACCGGATGCACTTCTCCTTCCACCGCATCTGGCAGGACGAGGAGCGCAGGGAGACGGAGGAGATCGTCCGCGGATACGAGAGCCGGATTGCAGCGCTGGGCGGCGCATACTACTCCTTGCCGACGGACCGGAGCCGTTGCTATGCCGACAAGAAACATTCGACCGTCATCAATTACAACGGCGACATGTACCAGTGTACGGCACGCGAATTCACGGCGGCGAATTGCGAGGGAAAACTGCTGAGCGACGGCACGGTCGAATACAACGAACGCTATCGGATGCGTATGGAGAGCCGTTTCTCCAATCCCGAATGCCTCGCGTGCAGCCTATTCCCGATTTGCAGGATATGTACGCAGAAGCGTCTGGAGCACGACCGCGGCAAGTGTGTCGTAACCGACGACAAGCAGCCCTATATTGTCTCTGCGGTCAAGGCCCGCATCGCCGCGATCTATAAACTGAAATACGGTGCGGGTTGTCTGAAGTGCCGGATGTAGGACTTGCCGCCGTCGGGGTTCGGCGTCTGCCGCTGCTCTGCCGACCCGCTGCCGAATTGAAGCCGAGGTGCGGCAGAGCTGCTGCCGAATCGTAGTCGAATCGGTGCCGAGGCGCTGCCGGATTTGATCCGGTTTGTCGCCGAGGCGCTGCGATCCGCCGGCAGCGGCGGCCAGCGGACAATGGATAATGGCCAGCGGCCAGCGGCCAGCGAACAGCGGCCTGCGGACAGCGGACAAAAACGACGATAGGATCTGCGGCTGGGCCGTCGGGAAGCTCCACGCCCGTTTGCGGAGGACGTCCGCTCGAAGTGCGGCACCCGCTCCGGCCGCTCGCGGAACCGCAGCCGAATGGAAGTTCGTCGTGTCCCGTCAGCGTCCGTCCCTGTCTTCCGTCCTCGCATCCTCGCTCTCCGTTTTCACCTTCCCTCCGGCTTCGCCCGCACATCGTCCGTTTCCGGCGGCCGCTTTTTCCGTTCGCACGGGGGTTATTTGTCGATGCCCTCGCGCGACGGGATGCCCCGTGCGTAATAGTGTTTCACTTCGCGCATGTCCGTAATGAGGTCGGCCGCTTCGAGCAATTCTTGCGGAGCATAACGGCCGGTGATGATCGTTTCGGTCGCGGGATGCCGCCGCTGCAATGCCTCCAGAACGTCGCAGGTGCGGAGCAGCCCGAAGTGCATGGCGATCGTCAGTTCGTCGAGAATCACCACGTCGTATCGTCCGCCGGCGAGCTGTTCCGCGCAGCGCCGCAAGCCCTCCTCGGCGATCGAGACGTCGACCGGCTCCGGCTCTTTGCCGATGAAGCAACCGCGGCCCAGTTGCTCGATGCGGATGCGTCCGAACCCGGGGACGGAGCCGTTGAAGAGCGTTTCGATTTTCGTCTCGTTGTACTTCATCGACTTGACGAACTGTCCGACATAGACGTTGCGGCCGGCGCACAACGCACGCACGGCCAGCCCGAAAGCCGCCGTGGTCTTGCCTTTGCCGTTGCCCGTGTAGATGTGGACGTAACCTTTCATGGTCGGTGGGGGAGTGTGCTCTTTGGATTTTCGGCCGCCGTGTGCGGCGCAGGGACGTGTGCTACTCTTCGCCCGGGCCGACGGTCAGTGCGTCGCTGTTCCATTCGCCGCCCGCATCGGGGTAGACGAACGGCCGCGGGTCGCCCGTGCGTTTCATTTGCAGATAACTCTCGTAGAGGTTGATGCCGTTCGCGGACTTTTCGGCCAGTGAGAAGGCGATCACCGACGGATGGCGCTTGGCCGCGTGGTACGAATCGGCCGTGCGTTCGAGGTAGGCGGGCAGCCACGCGGGATCGTTCGACGGATTGCCGCCGCGGCGGATGTCGGTGCCGCTCGCGCGGGTGTCGATCGGGGCCTGAGCGACGACGTAGATGCCCAGCGTGTCGCACGCGGCGTAGAATCCTTCGGGTACCGCTCCGGCACGGAGTTTCAGGGCGTTGTACCCTTCGCTCTTGAGGCGTGCGAGGTCGTGCGGGGCAGCGGTCGGCGCGACCTCGCGGATGCGGAGTTCGACGGGCCCACCGTTGACGGTCAGCTGCCCTTCGTGCGTCCCGACGGTGCGGAATCCGAGCCGCAGGCGGATGTATTCGCCGAAGCGGCCCTCGTACTGCGTCCTGAGGCGCAGATCGCAGAGCACGGGATGCGCGGCGTTCCAGCGCAGCGAATCGGGGATGGAGACGACGAAGCGGATCGTGTCTTCGCCCCGCATGCCGAGCGTGAGCTCCCGATGGCCCGACGCGAGGCGCGTGCTGTCGGGCGTGCGCAGGTCGTAGTGGATGCGCGAGGTCTTGGGGTTGAGACCCGCCGTGCGGACCACGATCCCGATTTCGGCCTTCGTTTCGCCCTCGACGAGCCGGCTGTTCACCGCCACGTCGCGGATGTGCATCGTGGGCTGGCTGAAGACGTAGGCGCCGTCGAATGCGGGGGCGGACTGCTGCTTCCAGCTTTCGAGCGCCGCCAGTTCGGACGGCTCGGTGAAGCGGACCGCGAGGCGGTTCCGGCCTTCGCGGGCGAGTTTCGTAACGTTGAAATCGGCGGCGTGGTTGGGGTCGGCGTTGTATCCGGCCGACCGGCCGTTGACGAGGAGTTCGTATTCGGTCGAGGCGGGACCCATGTGGATGTAAACCTGACGGTTGGCCCATGCGAAGGGGACCGTGAAGTCGCTCTCGCGGACGCTGTCGTCGGCCGTCCACTCCTCCAGCGGCGAGAGGTAGCGGCTCGCCTGCGGTGCGGCGTATTCGGCTTCGGCGGCCGTGGGAGCCGCGACCAGCGTTCCGCGCAGAGGCTCGCGGCCCGAGGTGGGACGGTAGGGTTGCGCTGCGGCGCCGGCGAGCGAAAAGAGGGTTATGAGGGTGAGAAAACGTTTCATAATTTCGTATATTTGCACGTGTAAAGTTAATCATTTTTTCGAAATCCCATGACCGAACGGCACGAACTCCGCTTTCCGAAGATCAAACTGCGTGCCCGCGAGCGTGCGGGGACGGTCGAGGTGTGGGACGAATTGCGCGGCATGTGGCTGGTCCTGACGCCCGAGGAGCGCGTGCGGCGCCATCTGATCGCCTATCTCGTGTCGGCGTGCGGGGCTCCGGCCCGCCGCATCGTGCAGGAGTATCCGGTGTCGCTCAACGGGCAGCCCCAGCGCGCCGACGTGGTGGTGGTGGACGATGCGGGGTGTCCGCTGCTGCTGGCCGAGTGCAAGGCGCCCGAGGTGGAGCTGGGACAGCGGGCCGTCGTGCGGCGGACGGTGGCGCAGGCCGTGCGTTACAACTCGGTGCTCGGTGCGCGTTATGTGATCGTTACCAACGGATTGAGGCATCTGTGTTACGAATTCGCCGACGGGGCGTATCGGCCGATGACGGCTTTCCCCGTGTTGTAAGCGGTCGTCCGGGCCGGTGCTTCCGTCCCGCCCGAAGAGCGGCGGAGAGGGATGTGCCGCGGCAGCCGGGCGCTGCGAGGCCGGCGTCTCGATCGCCGTCTCCGGCGGCCGGGACGAGGGGCCCGAATGCGGAGCGCCGAACGCATGGGCCCGACGGCGGGGCGGCCCCGAACGGATCGGCCGCTTCGCCTATTGGAGATTTTTGAACATTCGGTCGATGTAGCGCTGGAACGTCTCGCGGTAGTTTTCGCCGATCGGGACATACTCCGTGTCGCTGAGGTAGATGCGACCCTTGATGTAGCTCTTGATACATTTCAGATTGACGATGTAGGAGCGGTGTACGCGCATGAACGTGTCGGCCGGCAGCGCCGTCTCCATGTTTTTCAGCCGGAAAAGGGTCGTGATGGCCGTGTGGTCGGCCAAGTGCATCCGCACGTATTCCCCCTCGCTTTCGAGGTAGACGATGTCGCTGATCTTGACGAGCGAGACCTTGTAGTCGGCTTTCACCGAGAGATATTCCTTGTCCTTGGCGGCGGCTTCGGCCGGCGGTTCGGCCTCGTCGGACGCCGGGCGGTGCTGATTCTGCCGCAGCTCGTAGAGCGAGTTGGCCTTGGCTGCCGAACGGCTGAAGTCGGCGAAGCTGAAGGGTTTGAGCAGGTAGTCCACGGCGTCGAGTTTGAAGCCTTCGACGGCGTATTCGGAGTAGGCCGTGGTGAAGATCACCATCGGGCGCTGGACCAGCGAACGCACGAAGTCCACGCCGTTGAGATCGGGCATGTTGATGTCCACGAAGATCAGTTCGACGGGATGCGTGGTGAGGAACTGCTGGGCTTCGAGGGCGTTGTTGCACGATCCGGCCAGTTCGAGGTAGGGGATCTTGCCGATGTAGGCGGTGAGCTGACGCAGCGCCAGAGGTTCGTCGTCTATGGCTAAACATTTAAGCATTGAACGTGGGTATTACGAGTTTGACGGTGTAGACGGCCGGGTCGCGGTCGTCGATGCGGAGCGTGTAGCCGCGCGGGCCGTAGATGAGTTCGAGCCGTTTGCGGACATTGACGAGCCCGATGCCGGCGTCGGATTTGCGGTGCGTCGCATGGCGGCTGTTGGCGAAGGTGCTCGTGAGCTGATGGTCCGCATATTCGATGTCCATGTGGATGAACGAGGGCCGGTTGTAGCTCACGCCGTGCTTGAAGGCGTTCTCGACGAAGACGATCAGCAGCAGCGGCGGGATCGTAACGCCTCCGGGCAGCGGCTCGGGATAGCGCACGCGGATGTCGATGGCTCCCGTGTAGCGGATGCGCATCAGTTCGATGTAGTTTTCGAGAAACTGGATGTCCTTTTCGAGCGGTATGCGTTCGCGGCCCGAGTCGTAGAGCACGTAGCGCATCATCTTCGAGAGTTCGATCACGGCGTTCTTGGCATACTCCGCGTCGATGTCGATCAGGGCGTGTATGTTGTTGAGCGTGTTCATGAAGAAGTGCGGGTTGATCTGATATTTCAGATAGTCCATCTCGGCCTGCAGGTTTTGTCGCTTGAGCGCCTCCATCTCCTGTTCGTCGCGGATCGACTGGTACATCAGCTTGATGCCCGCGTTGGCGCCCGTCATGAAAAACCCGAGTATGGCGTTCCAGTAGAGTTCCAGATCGGTGAACGAGGCTTTGTGCGGCTCGGCCGGGTAGTCGGTGCCGGAGGGGGAGACCAAGACCCCGACCAGATGCTTTTCGTAGAGGTCCACCATCCAGAATACCCCGATGATGAGCAGCAGATCGAGCAGCACGTACCGCCCGTAGCGGTGGGTGAGCATGAACCGCGGTGCGATGATGCTGTTGTGGACGAGAAAGATAATCAGGTAGGGAGCGATCTTGCGCCATGCGATGAGGATGTTCTCCAGCGAGACGTGCAGCTCCGACATCATCTTCGAGTTGAGCACCGGCACGAGGATGATGACCAGCCAAACCATGAAATAGAGCAGGTTTTCGCTGATGGCCTGTTTTCTGTTGATCTGCATGAGGCAAAGGTACGAAAAGTCGGGCGCAAAAACGAATTTTATCCGGTTTTGCCGGTGCGGTGCGTTCGAAGATAGGTATGAGCCGGGTGCAAAAGCGAATTTATTCGACTCTGCCGTGCGAAAGCATTCCGAACACGGCCGCAGATGCGTAAAGGAGCATGCCCGGCTTCCGTGCGCCGTCCTTCTCGGGGTTCATTCCGGTGCCGGCCGCTGCGGGCCGCGGGGCGTGCGGCCGATCCGATGCGTCCGGAGTGCGGGGTGTCCGGGCGGAGGGATGACCGGATGCCGAAAGCCTGCACGGCAGGACGACGGGCGCGGGCGGAGCGCGGGTGCCGATGCGGAAAATAGCGACGGCGGCCTTGCGCTCCTCGGGCTGCCGTTTGTCCGTGAGAGGGCTGCCTGTTGTCCGTGGGAGGGCGGGCGATGGACCGTAGCGGTCGGTCGAGCGTCGCCCGCAGCGGCGGGTGCGGCGCGGTCCGACCGGAGCGATCCTTGCCCCCTCCGGGCGGTTGAAGCCGAAAAAACATCTTGCCGTTTGGGAATTCACGATTACTTTTCGTATCTTTGTCCCGGCTGCCTGTGAGGGCGCCGACATGTTATTTACCAAAAAAGCGCATCGGCTTTTTTCTTGCAAGTGGAAATTGGACACTTTCACGGATAGCGAGGAACAGAAGTTGGTGCTCGCGCTGTTTTACGGCGTGGGCATTTTCGGAATCCTGCTATCAAGGTCGTCCAATACCTCACTTGCGGATAGGAAAACTGTCCACGTTTTTTGTTGCGTTACCGTATTCCGTCGTATGGACGGCCGTTTCGGCCCGGTTGCGGAGTGCGAGCGGAACAGTGCGACGGACGCAGGGGCGGGCCGAGACGATCCGCCCCGATGGCAGTGCCCGGGATCGCGCGTAGGAGCGATGCGGGGGGCCATGCAGTGCGACCGGCGGTTCGCCTGTGTCGGTTTCCGTCGGTTTCCGTCGGTTTCGCTGTGCGACGAGGCGGAACCGAGCTGCTCTTCGGGAAAAGGCGGAAGCTGCGGAGGCGGTTTTGCCGCGGATGACGGCAGCCGCGCCGAACCCGGAGCCGGGGTGCGGATACGTGAAAATCCGAAATTGCGCTTTTTCGAATTACGACCGAACGAAACGATACCCTAAATCGACCGTAGAAAGTCTCCGGAGCGCATTAGTCAGCCTCTAATTCCATTTCCGGAGCTGCCCGCATGCCGAAGCGTGCGGGCTTTTTCGTATTCGGCGGCTGGCCCTTAGCTTTCGGGCGCCTCCAGCCGCGTTTTTCGCTGCGCTTCTTACCGCGTTTTTCGCTGTGCTTCTTGCCGCATCTTTTCCCTGCCCGGTCCGCGGTATTTTACCACGGCTTTCCCGGTGTCGGGAGCAATCCGATTCTTTCGGTCCGGACACGGATTCGGTCGGGTAGATTGCAAGAGCCGTTTATCCGTACTCTCGGGCGATGGAGCCGCAGCCGGAAAGCGCGGAATCGGTCCCTCGCCTCCGGCGTTTTCGGACGGAGAATCGATCCCCTTCCGTCTTTCGTCCGAAGTCGGGCGGCGGCACGCTCCTCGGCTTTCCGTTCGGGCAGTCCCGTTTTCGCAGCGCGGTCGTGTGGGCGAACGGGCGGCGGAACCCCTCGGAGCACCGCCCGAACAGCACCGAGGCAATGGCCTTTGCCGGGTTGCTCGGATGGACTCCTGCGATGCGGCGGCCGAAGCGGCGGGGCGCAACGCGGAGAGACGGACGGCGGATAAGCCGTCAGACGGGCGGAACGACGGGGCGTGAGCCGCCCCGCGGGATCGGCCGTTCGTCGGCTCTCGGTTTTTCGGCGGCTACGCCGACCGATGACGGCAGTACGCCGCCGCTCCGTGTAGCGGACGGTGTCCCGCACCCGTCTCCCGATTCATGTACCGCCTCCCCGGTTCGCTCATTGCGTCCCGTTTCGTACTCTTTGCCCCGATTCCTGTATTCCGCCCGGAACGTACGCGCCGGGCGTCGGCCGCAGGCTTCGGGTGTTTTCGGGGCGGATGTTCTTAACGCATCGGCGTCGGCGGGGACGTCGGAACGAGCGCGCGCCGGAACGCGGGCGGCGGGTTGCGATTCGCAGCGGACCGCGAGATCGGAGGCAGGATCGGGAGGCGCGTAGAGACGATATGATGCGCGGGGAAGACGGGGCGGATGCATGATCGGAACGCAAGGGAGATCGGATCGCGGAGGCAATCGGGGCGCGTGCAGGAGGAAGAAGCGGGAAGGGGCGGGGCTGGGATCGAAACACGGGGAGATTCGGGGACGCGACGAAGATCAAGACACAGGACGGAGCGGGAAAAGGAGCGCGCGGGCGAGGACAGTCCGGGCCGAAGAGCGGCGTAAACGGCGAGCGACGGGAAGATTATTCTTCGTACCTGTACCCCACGCCCTTGAGGGTCGTGATGCGTTGTTCGCCGATCTTCTGGCGCAGCTTGCGGATGTGTACGTCGATCGTGCGGTCGCCGACCACCACCTTGCTGCCCCAGACGCGGCGGTAGATCTCCTCGCGCGTGAAGAGCCGTCCGGGCTCCGAGCGGAGCAGCGCCAGCAGCGCGAACTCCTTGCGCGGCAGGAGCAGTTCGCGCCCGCCGCAGCGCACCGCATGGCGTTCCGCATCGAGTTCGAGCCCGCGGTCGGAGGAGCCGTCGATGCGTTTGAGGATGGCCTGCACGCGGCTCATCAACAACTTCATCTTGATGGGTTTGGTCAGGTAGTCGTCCGCTCCGGCGCCGAACCCTTCAATCTGTTGCTCCTCTTCGCCGAGGGCCGAGAGAAAGACCACCATCGTGTCGCTCAGAACCGGATCTTCGCGGATGGCGCGGCATGTCTGCAAGCCGTCCATCACGGGCATCAGTCGGTCGAGCAGGATCAGATGGGGCCGGTGCGCGCGGGCCGCGGCGAGCGCCGCGGCGCCGTCGGGGGCCGTGAAAACTTCGTAACCCTCTCTCTGGAGGTTGTACTTCACGAATTCGAGTATGTCCGGTTCGTCGTCTGCGACGAGGATGCGATGGCTCATGACGTGCGTCTGATTTCGGTTGCGGGGCCGTCCGCCGCTGCGATGCGGCCGTGCGGGGCAATGTGCCGGGGCGCATGCTGCGAATACGGCCTGCGCGCCTCGCGCCGCCGAATGCGGGGCGGGGCATCGTTGCGGGGACCGTGTCGGACCGGTCGCTTTTCCTGCGGCGGAAATACCCGTTTGCGGGGCGAAGATAGGAAATTTCGGACCGAAACCTTCGGCGGAGGCGGAAAAATCGTTATATTTGCGGGATTTATATCCTTTTTGAATATAGGAATATTAAAACCGGAAAGCAACATGGCTACTGAAAATTCGAATCTCCCTGCTCCCGAGGAGCAAGTCGGCAATGCCGATGATGTGCTGAGTACCGCCCCTGCCGCTGCCGAAGAGCCGCAGCCCCGAGTGAAACGTCCCCGCCTCGCGGCGGAACCCGTGGACGCCGCCGCGCAGGCAGCGGACCCGGCCCGAACGGAGGCTTCCTCCGTTGCGGAGGCGGAAACGTCGGTGCGAACGTCCGATGCGGCGGCTGTCGATTTCGCCGACGATGCGGCGGCGCTCGCTGCGCAGAACGACGGACTCGATCTGGGCGAGGAGACGCCCGAAGAGGCGGAGCAGGCGGCGGCCGCAGGCGACACCTATGCCGGCCGCAGCGGCGAGGAGCTGGTAGCCCTGTTCGCCCGCATGCTCGACCGGGAGCCGGTGCAGTCGCTGCGCCGCGAGGCCGAGGCGCTGAAGATCGCCTTCTACAAGCAGCGCCGTGCGGCCGTCGATGCCGAGCGCCGCGCTTTCATCGAGAACGGGGGTGCCGAAGCCGACTTCGTGCCGGCGACGGATACGGCCGAACTGCGTCTCAAGGACCTGTTCAGAGAGTACCGCCGCCGCCGCGACGAGTACATCGCCAATCTCGATGCCGAGAAAGAGGCCAACCTCGAGGTGAAGCTCCGGATCATCGAGGAGCTGAAAGAGCTGGTCGATTCGGACGAGACGCTCAACCATACGTTCACCAAGTTCCGCGAACTCCAGAGCCGCTGGAAGGAGACGGGGCTCGTGCCGCAGGCGCGAGTGAAGGATCTGTGGGAGACGTACAACCTGCACGTCGAGAATTTCTACAATTTCATCAAGATCAACAAGGAGCTGCGCGATCTCGATCTGAAGAAGAACTACGAGCAGAAACTCGCGCTCTGCGAGCAGGCCGAAGCGCTGGTGTTGGAACCTTCGGTGGTCGAGGCGTTCCGCAAGTTGCAGAAGCTCCACGACGAGTGGCGCGAGACGGGCCCCGTGCCCAACGAATACAAGGAGGCGCTGTGGGAGCGTTTCAAGACGGCTTCGAGCCGCATCAACAAAGCCCATCAGGAGTATTTCGAGGGGCTGAAGGCCGAGCAGACGCGCAACCTCGAACTCAAGACCGGGTTGTGCGCGGCGGCCGAAGAGCTGATCTCGCGTCCGCTCGTATCCCGCAAGGAGTGGAACCGTGCGAGCGACCGCCTGCTGGAGATTCAGAAGACGTGGAAGACCATAGGCTTCGCCCCTAAGAAGGACAACAACCGCATCTACGAACGGTTCCGTGCGGCGTGCGACAGGTTCTTCGAAGCCAAGCGCGACTTTTACAGCGGAGTGAAAGGCGAGATGGAGCACAACCTGCAACTGAAAACCGAGCTGTGCGAAGCGGCCGAATCGCTGTCGGGCAGCGAGGAATGGAAGAAGACCACCGACGAACTGATCGCCCTGCAGGCGCGTTGGAAGGAGATCGGCGCCGTGCCGCGCCGCTACTCGGACCAGATCTGGAAACGGTTCCGTGCGGCGTGCGACGCCTTCTTCGAGCGCAAGGCCGCGCACTTCGCGGACGTGGACAGCGAGCAGAGCGAGAACCTGCGCCGCAAACTCGCCCTTTTGGACGAGATGGCCGCGGCCGACATCAAGACGGGCGGTTTCGACGCGATCAGGGAGTTCCAACGCCGCTGGGGCGAGATCGGCTTCGTACCCATCAAGCAGAAGGAGAGCGTGCAGAAGCGCTACAAGGCCGCTGTGGATGCCATGTTCGACACGCTGCGCGGCTCGGAGCGCGAGCGTTCGATGGGCCGTTTCCGCGAGCGGGTGTCGTCGATGCGGGCGGCGGGCGGCGGGCGGCTGCGCACCGAGCGCGACCGCCTCTACAACAAGGTCCGCCAGATGGAGCAGGACATCGCGCTGCTGGAGAACAACATCGGTTTCTTCGCCCGTTCGAAGAACGCCGATGCGCTCGTGGCCGACGTGAAGGCCAAGATCGAGCGTCAGAAGGAGGAGTTGCAGGCGACCATCGAAAAGGTGAAGCTCCTCGACCGCGAGGCCGCCGAGGAGAACAAGAACGACAACAAATAGGAAACAGAACGAACCCATGAAACTTGCGAAACCAAAGTACATATTCGTAACGGGCGGCGTCGCCTCGTCGCTGGGCAAGGGCATCATCGCCGCGTCGATCGCGCGGCTGTTGCAGGCCCGCGGATATTCGGTAACGATCCAGAAGCTCGACCCTTACATCAACGTCGATCCCGGAACGCTGAATCCCTACGAGCACGGCGAGTGCTACGTAACGGAAGACGGTGCCGAGACCGACCTCGATCTGGGGCATTACGAGCGTTTTACGGACCAGCCCACGTCGAAGGCCAACAACGTAACCACGGGCAAGATCTACAAGAGCGTGATCGAGAAGGAGCGCAAGGGCGAGTATCTGGGCAAGACCGTGCAGGTGATCCCCCACATTACGGACGAGATCAAACGCCGCATCCAGCTTTTGGCCCAGCGCAAGGAGTACGACATAATCATCACCGAGATCGGCGGCACGGTGGGCGACATCGAGTCGCAGCCCTTCATCGAGTCGGTGCGTCAGCTCCGCTATCAGCTCGGCCCGAAGAACACGGCGCTGGTGCACCTCACGCTGATCCCCTACATGGCCGCTTCGGGCGAGATGAAGACCAAGCCCACGCAGCACTCCGTGAAGGCGCTGCTCGAAAACGGCTTGCAGCCCGACATTCTGGTGCTGCGGACCGAACGTCCCCTGTCGCAGGAGATCAAGCGCAAGGTGGCCCTCTTCTGCAACGTGGACGCCAATGCGGTGATGGAGTCCATCGACGTGCCGACGATCTACGAAGTGCCGATCAAGATGCACGAACAGCATTTGGACGAGGTGGTGCTCGCCAAGCTCGACCTGCCGTCGGAGCTGGAGCCCGACATGGATGCGTGGAAGGCGTTCGTCGAGAAGGTGAAGCACCCCGAACACGAGGTCGAGATCGCGCTGGTGGGCAAGTACACCGAATTGCCGGACGCCTACAAGTCGATCTGCGAGTCGTTCGTGCACGCCGGTGCGGTGAACGACGTGAAGGTGAGGCTGCGATACGTCAACTCGGAAAAGATCGCCCGCGACAACGTGGCGGAGATCTTGGGCCGCATGTCGGGTATTCTGGTGGCCCCGGGCTTCGGCAACCGCGGCATCGAGGGCAAGATCGAAGCCGTGCGTTTCGCCCGCGAAAACAAAATCCCGTTTCTGGGGATCTGTCTGGGCATGCAGTGCGCCGTGATCGAATTCGCGCGCGACGTGCTCGGCATGACCGACGCCAATTCGAGCGAGATGGGGCAGACGCCCCATCCGGTGATCGACCTCATGGAGGAGCAGAAGGGCGTAACCGCCAAGGGCGGGACGATGCGTCTGGGAGCCTATCCCTGTACGCTGAAAAAGGGCTCGAAGGCCGCCGCCGCCTACGGTACGACGCAGGTGATGGAGCGCCACCGCCACCGCTACGAGTTCAACAACGACTATCTGGCGCAGTTCGAGGCCGCAGGCATGAAGGCCGCGGGCGTCAATCCCGATACGGGGCTGGTGGAGGTCGTGGAGATCGCGGACCATCCGTGGTTCGTCGGTACGCAGTACCACCCCGAATACAAGAGCACGGTGCTCCGTCCGCAACCCCTGTTCGTGGCGTTCGTGGGGGCGGCGATGAAATACAGCGAAACTAAAAAAGAAGCAACGAAATAGAGAAGCATGGATAAAAAATCTTTAATAGGTATCGGCGTCATCGTCGTTCTGTTCGCAGGGTTCGCCTATTTCAGTTCCAAGGAACAGGAGAAGTATCAGCGTGAGATGGCCGCCTACCGGGCCTATCAGGATTCGGTCGCGGCGGCCAGCCGCCCCGTCGTGCCGCTGACCGGGGTGCCTGCGTCCGATTCGCTCGCCGGGGCCGATTCCGCGGCTGCTGCTGCGGCCGAGCGGCAGCTCCGGACCGCGCAGCTCGGCGAATACCTCGCCGCCGCACGCGAGGGTGAGCCCGAGACGTTCGTCGTGGAGAACGATGTGATGAAGATCGCGTTTTCGACCCGCGGCGGCCGGATCGAGGGCGTTACGCTCAAGGATTACACGCGCTATGCACCCCGCGGCGAACGTACGCAGCCCATCGAGCTGTTCGATCCGGCGACGGCCCGTTTCGATCTGACGTTCTACGTGCGCAACGGCCTCAACAACGTTAAGGTCAATACGATGGACTACCTCTTCACGGCCGAGCCCGTGCGCGAGGTGCAGACCGAGGCCGGTGCGGCGAAGTCCGTGGTGATGTATCTGCCCGTGGCGGCCGATGCCCGTCTGAAATACGAATACCTCGTTTACGACAGCGAGGCGCCCGAGCGCGACTATCTGGTGGACTTCGACGTTACGCTGGAGAATATGGCTCCGCAGATGGCCAACCAGACGTCGATCGGCATCGACTGGTCGAACACCTCCTATCAGAACGAAAAGGGCTTCCAGAACGAGAACATGTACACGACGCTCGCATATCACTTTCCGGGCGAAAGCTCGATGGAGGATCTCGGCATGAGCGACGGCGCCAAAGACAAGCAGGTCTCGACTGCCGTGAACTGGGTGGCTTTCAAGCAGCAGTTCTTCTCGTCGGTCTTCATCGCCCCCGAGAACGTCTCCTATGCGAACATGGCGTTCGACACCGCCGCGCCCGAATCGGAGTACATGAAAGATTTCTCGGCGCAGATGGCCGTACCCTATACGATCCAGAACGACACGTACGATTTCGCGTTCTATTTCGGCCCCAACAAATACGCCATCCTCAGGAAAGTAACGGATCCTTCGGGCGAGGCGTTGCACCTCGAGCGGCTCATTCCGCTGGGCTGGGGCATCTTCGGATGGGTCAACCGCTGGTTCGTGATCCCCGTGTTCGACTTTCTGCGCAACTACATCGGCAGCTTCGGCATCATCATCCTGATTCTGGCCGTGCTGGTGAAGGTCATCATTTCGCCGCTCACCTACAAAAGCTACGTCTCGATGGCCAAGATGCGTATCATCAAGCCCGAGGTGGACGAGCTGGCCAAGAAATACCCCAAACCGGAGGATGCCATGAAACGCCAGCAGGCGACGATGGAGCTCTATAAAAAGGCCGGTATCAACCCGATGGGAGGCTGCATTCCGCTGCTGATCCAGATGCCGATCATCATCGCCATGTTCCGCTTCTTCCCCGCGTCGATCGAGCTGCGCGAACAGCCGTTCCTGTGGGCCGACGACCTGTCGTCGTACGACAGCATCCTGCAACTGCCGTTCAAGATTCCGTTCTACGGCGACCATGTGAGCCTGTTCGCCCTGCTGATGACCGCCGCGCTGTTCATCTTCTCCTACATCAACTACCAGCAAACCTCGTCGAGCCAGCCCCAGATGGCCGGCATGAAGTTCATGATGGTCTACCTCATGCCACTGATGATGCTTTTCTGGTTCAACAGCTATTCGAGCGGTCTTTGCTACTACTACTTCCTCGCCAATGTGCTCACGATCGGGCAGACGCTCCTGATCCGCCGGCTGGTGGACGACGAGAAGATCCACGCCGTGATGAAGGCCAATGCGGCCAAACGCGGCAACGGCGGCAAGAAGTCGAAGTTCCAGCTCAAATACGAGCAGATGATGCAGCAGCAGGAGGCGATGCAGAAAGCCCGACGCAAGAAGTAACGCAGCGCATCCGCTCGTCCGTTCTTTCGATGGGCGAGGGCTGACGTGCGGCACACGACGGAGGAGACCGGCCTCGGGGCGGTCTCCTCCGTCGGTATTTTATCGTATGGCGGCGGGACGAATTTATTTGTAAAAGTGTGTTCTATAGGTCTGTATATGAAAAAATAACGGTATTTACGGCGGCTTATTTATCGGAAAATTTTATTCAGGCCTATGTAGTGCCGGAACGCCTTTCGGGCGAAGCGATGCAGAACGGATATTTGCGTCTCGCATTCGACGGCCGGACGCTCCGCAATACGGAGACGGATGCCGCCGTGCGGTCGGAATACGATCGGCTTGGTGCCCAGTACGGCGACGACTCCTACGACGGTTATATGGTACCACATTCGACCGAGGCGCTCGGCGTCGTATGCTCGGCGATCGAGGTCGTGTGCGACAGGGCGTTCGACGGGACGCATGCGCCCGGAGCATCGCTCGGCGATCTGACGAAGGTTTGCGCGGTTTCGTTCCGCGACTTCATCGCCGGAGGCTACGACCGCACGTCGGCGGGGGCGGATTTCCCCGAGGAGTTCGATGGGCTGGGATTCTATGACGGTCCGGGGGCAGCGCCGCTCTTTGCGAAGTTGACGGAGTTGGAGCCGGACGATCTGACGTTGATCGGGCCGGAGTTCTATCTCTGTTTCACGCAGCGGCCTGAGCCCGGGAGCTATCGTTTCACCGTTACGGTCCGCACCGAGAGCGGCGATCTGCAAACGGAGGTGGAGGCGGATTTCGAATAGCCGGGGGCTTGCATCCGCAATATATGACGAACGACGAGGAGGGGGCTGGCGGCCCCTTCCTGTTTTGTACGGTGCGGGGGGGGGAGGGAACCGGATCGTATTTCCGGGCGGATGCCCGGTTTGCGGCGACGGGGCTATCGGATTCGGCTCGGGTATGACGACGTCGGTCGAAGCTCTTTCTTCCATTTCCCGCCTCGGCGGTGTCCGGACCTGTGTTTGCCTCTCACTCGGCTGAAATGGTGCGCTTGCGGGCTGTCGTTTCCCCCGCTTCGGCGGAGCGCGGATTTCGTTCGGTTCTGCGGCGCGGTTTGACGAAATGGTCCGACGAGGTGCGGACGTTCGATCCGCTCCTGTCGCGGAGGTTGGCAGGTTGCTCGGGTACGGCCCTATTCCGGTCGATAAAATCGGGGCGCCGCCGCGGGCTCTTTTCGGGGAGGCGGGGGGGGGAGGATGCAGCCGATTCCGGTCGATACGCGGAGGCCGGATTTACCGTGGAGCGCGTAGACCCGGAGGTGCGGAGGCCCGGAACCGCAGGCGGCGGGGCGGCTTGATACCGGGACGGTGCGGCGCGAAATATACGATCGGTCGTTGTGCGCGGCGGGGCCGGCCGGGAGAAAGGCCGGAGCCGGATGTCGTCGGCAGCTCCTTGCCGTTGTTCACGGTTGCCAGACTCGGAACGGTTGCTTATTCGAACGGCGGGGAACCGCTGCCGCCGACGGAACCCTTGCGATACCGTAGGGGGCTTTTTTTGCCGGTGCGCTCCGGTAGCAATGCCCCGCGGAAATCCCGGGCTATCGCGAGCCACTTAGTCGCCGTCCTCCATCTGGTCCCAGAAATCCATGTCCATCTTCTTTATTTCCAGTAGTTTTTCCGTCTGCATGCCCAGCCCGTAATCGTAGATGTATTGAGCCATCTGCGCACCGTCTATCAGAATGATGGTCGGATTTCCGTTCAGATTGCGCACATAATCGGCCGCTCCGCGCGAATAGCCCGAGGTCGTGATGAATACGCCTTTTTTCGAGGGTGTGGCCGCGACGGCTCCGACGAATCGCTGCACCTCTTCGCGTCCGACGTTGTGTTGCGGTGCATAACGTTTGGCTTGAATGGAGATGCGGTTGAACCCCAGCACGTCTTCGCGGATCATTCCGTCGATGCCCCCGTCGTTCGTCTGTCGGGTTACGGTTCCCGAGTCCTTCACTTCGCCGCCGTAACCCTTGGCTTGCAGCAGTTTGACGACCAGCTTTTCGAACTCGGCCGGTTTTTTGCCGAGGATGGTGGTCAGAATTTCGGCGTACACCGAGCGTTTGATCTTCTCGTAGGAGTTTTCCAGAAGCTCCTGCGGGGTCTGTGCGGGCGGGACGGTGGTTTCCTCGTCGGCGGACTTCTTTTTGCCTGCGGTCGTCGCGGGGCGGTCGACCGAACGCGCCTGCACGATGTCCGAAATGTATTGATTGATCTGTTCGGCAGTGGAGCTTTTCAACATTTCCCGGCCTTTCTGCGTGATGCGGTAGACGCCCCTTTGGGGTTTCTCGACCAGCCCCGCGATGAACAGATAGCTCAAGGCCCACGAGATTCGGTCCGAAAAGATATTTCCGTTGCCGGAGGGGTATTCGGCGTTTATTTCCTCGTCCGTGAGTTCGAAATGCCGGGCCAGCGGCGCCCTGAAATCTCGGGTGCGCAGCGGCGCGCTGTCTTGGAGCAGGAGGAGTGCCTGAATGCGGATCGTGTCGAAGCGAGGTATCATGACGATGCGTGTTTCGGGTTATTCGACGTAGAGCACCAGTCCCTTGAGGTATTCGCCCTCGGGATGGTAGATGTCGATCGGATGATCGGCCGGCTGGGTGAGCTGATGCAGAATGCGCACTTTGCGGCCCGCGATGGCCGCGGCCGAGAAGACCGTCGTGCGGAAGAGCTCCTTCGAGACGGCCTGCGAGCAGGAGAACGTGAAGAGGATGCCGCCGCTCTTGATCTGCGACAGTGCGCGGGCGTTGAGGCGCTTGTAGCCCTGCACGGCGTTGCCCAGCACTTTGTGGTGCTTGGCGAAGGCCGGCGGATCGAGGATGATGAGGTCGTAGCGGTCGCCTATGTCCTTCAGGTATTCCACGGCATCGGCCGCGAGCGCCGTGTGGGGCGCTGCGTCGCCGAAGTTGAGCCGCACGTTCTCCCCGGCCAGCCGCACGGCGCGTTCCGACGAATCGACCGAACAGACTTCGCGGGCGCCGCCCGCAAGTGCGTAGACCGAGAATCCGCCCGTGTAGCAAAAGGTGTTGAGCACGGTGCGGCCCGCGGCATAGCGGCGCACCAGCTCGCGGTTTTCGCGCTGGTCGAGGAAGAAGCCCGTTTTCTGACCCTCTTCCCAGTTGACGAGGAATTGCAGGCCGTGTTCGCGTACGGTGTGGGTTTTGTGCTCCGAGGCACCCCTCAGATAGCCGTCGACGGCCCCCAGCCGGGCGTTGAACGGCACGGTCTGCGAACTCTTGTCGTAGACCGCTTCGAGCCGGTCGCCCAGTACCGCGTGCAGGGCGGCGGCGACGTCGAGACGGGCGCGGTACATGCCCGCCGAGTGGCACTGCACCACGGCCGTGCGGCCGTAGAGGTCGATGACGAGCCCCGGCAGCGAGTCGCCCTCGCCGTGCACGAGCCGGAAGCAGGTGGTGTCGCCGTCGTCCGAGAGGCCGAGCGTGCGCCGCACGTCCCATGCGGCGGCGATGCGGCGCTCCCACCAAGCCGCCTCTATGGGCTCGTCGCGGAAGGTCAGCACACGCACGGCGATCGAGCCGATCTGATAGTGCCCGCGGGCGATGAAGTCGCCCGAGTGGGTGTAGACGTCGACCACGGCACCTTCGCGGATCTCCGATTCGTCCTCGGCGGCGATGTAGTCGACGGCCCCCGAGAAGATCCACGGATGGCGGCGCAGGAGCGACTCTTCCTTACCTTTGCGCAGATGTATTTGCGGTGTCATGGCGTGTGCGTTTGGATTTGGCGGTGTGTTGCAGGACGTCGTAGATGCGGGTGCAGACCCAAGCGTCCGTAGCGGCGTATCTCTGTTGTTTTTCCGTGAGCGTCGCGGCTTCCCAGTTGCTCAGGCGCTGCGCTTTCGAAACCCGCTGGCCCAGCACGATGGCCGAGAGTTTCTTGAGGCTCTTCTCCTCGATGCCCCACTCGGGCGCCAAGGTTTGCAGGTCGACGAAGCCGCCGTCGCGGAAAGGTTTGATCTGACGCAGGGAGCGCAGGTCGCCGCCCACGTCGGCGCCGATTTTGAGTATGTCTTTCGATTCGAGCAGCCGCACGATGGCTTTGTCGAAGCGTATTTTGTTGAGCCTGAACAGGTAGCATACCTCCGGCGTGGAGAGTTGCAGGAGCGATACGCGGAACATCACGCCCGGACGGAACGAGGGGCGCGTCTCGGTGTCGAAGCCCAGCAGCGGTTGTCGCATGAGGTAGCTGCACGCGGCGGCGACGTCGCGTTCCTCTTCGACGACGCGGATCTCGCCCCCGAACTCGATGGCGGGCAGGGCGGCCGTCTCGTCGTTGCCGATCTTTGCGGCGAATTTGTTTTTTCTGTGGTTCATGCGAGGGACAAAGATACGAAAAGTCGGGCGCAAAAACGAATTTTATTCGGTTTTGCCCGGACGGAGTATCCGAGGCGCAGCCGAAATGCGAAAAGCCGGGCGCGAAAACGAAGTTTCATTCGGTTTCGCCGGACCGGAATGTACGGGGCGAATCCGAAAAATACATTCATTTAATCGTCAGTTTTCCGTTCGGCAGGGTCGAAATCTCGCCCGAGGCCAGCAGTCGCTCCACGGCTGCTGCTGCGGCGTCGGCGCTCCCGCCGATGCGTGCGGCGAGCTCCGCGGGATGGAGCGGACCCGCGGAGAGCAGGCGCAGGATCGCGCCCGGGTCGGCCGCTGGGCGTCTGCCGGCACGGCGGCGGGCGAGGCACACGTCGCAGACGCCGCACGGCACGGGGGCCGGGCTGCCGAAATAGCGCTCCAGCACGACGCTCCGGCACTCCTCATCGTTCGCGGCGTAGGCGAGCATCCCCTCGAACCGTTCGCGGATGAGTTTCTGCCGCAGGCGATAGGTCTCGGGAGCGATGTAGAGGTCGGCTTCGGGGAGCCGTTCCTCGTTGAAGAAGAGGATCGGCGAACGGTTCGAGGGGATGTAGCGGATGAGGCGCAGTTGCCAGAGGCGTTTCAGGAGCTCCTTGACGCGCTCCACGGTGTAGCCGCTCCACAGGGCCAGCTGACCTTCGTCGATGGGGCGGAAGTCGACGAAGACGCCGTCGTAGAGACGCAACAGCGTGCGGATGAAGTGGTCCAGCTCGTCGCGCTGCACGCGCACCTTGTAGAGGTCGTCGCGGCTGACGCAGAACATCACCCGTGCGGGGTTCTCCTGTTCGTCGGTGAGGGTCATGTAGCCGTTCTGCTGAAGGAGTTTCAGCGCGCTCTGCACCGTGCCGGTGTAGTAGCGTTCGCGTGCGCAGAAGTCGTGTATGTTGAACAGAAACGACGCTTCGGCGCCGTCGCCGATGCCGACGCGGAGGTAGGAGCAGATCTTCGAGTAGATCTCCTTGATCTTCGCTATGGGGGGGAATTCGGCCTCGAAGCGCCGGACGATCCGCCCTTCGTCGTCGGGCGAGACGAGCAGCACGGCGTAGCTGCGCCCGCCGTCGCGGCCCGCACGGCCGGCCTCCTGATAGTAGCTTTCCAGCGAGTCGCACGGGGTGTAGTGGACCACGAACCGTACGTCGGGTTTGTCGATCCCCATGCCGAAGGCGTTCGTAGCCGCCATCACGCGCACCTTGCCCGAGAGCCACTCCTCCTGCCGTGCGGAGCGTTCCGCGTGGGCCATGCCGCCGTGGTAGGCCGCGGCTGCGATCCCCTCGTTGCGCAAGAGGTCGGCGACCTGTTCCGTGCCCTCGCGCGTGCGGACATAGACGATGCCCGAACCCGCGACGTTGTGCGCGATGCGCAGCAGTTGTCCGTTCTTGTCCTCCGTGCGGCGGACGCTGTACGAGAGGTTGGGCCGTGCGAAGCTGCTCCGCAGAACGTGCGGCTCGGCGAAACGGAGCTGCCGCATGATGTCTTCGGCCACGGCCTCCGTCGCCGAGGCCGTGAGCGCCAGCACGGGAACCCCCTCGGGCAGCTGCTTGCGCAGTTCGGCGATGCGCAGGTACGAGGGGCGGAAATCGTAGCCCCACTGCGAGATGCAGTGGGCTTCGTCCACGGCCAGCAGCCGCACGTTCATGCGCTGCACGCGCAGGCGGAATGCTTCGGTGGCGAGGCGTTCGGGAGCTGCGTAGAGGAACTTGGTGTCGCCGTAGGCGCAGTTGTCGAGGGCGATGTCGATCTGCCGCGGCGACAGTCCCGAGTGGATGGCCGCGGCGGGGATGCGCTTGGCCCGCAGGCGGTCCGTCTGATCCTTCATGAGGGCGATCAGGGGCGTAACAACGATGCAGAGCCCGGGACCTGCGAGCGCCGGAATCTGGTAGGTGAGCGATTTTCCGCCGCCGGTGGGCATCAGCGCCAGCGTGTCGCGCCCGTCCATCACCGAACGGATGATCCGCTCCTGCATGGGGCGGAACGTGTCGTAGCCCCAGTAGCGTTTGAGCAGGGCGTGTATGTCGTTCGTGGGTTTTTCCATTCCGACAAAGATAGTGAAAGCCGGGCGGCAAGCCAAATCGGTCGGGGGCTTGCTCGGGGCGCATTCTGTGTCTAAGGCCGTGTCAAAGATACGGAAAGTCCGGCGTAAAAGCGAATTTCATTCGTTTTTGCCGGGACGGAGCAGCCGGAAGAGGTCGCAAATAGCGAATCCGAACGAAACGGGCAAGCAGCGGAAGAGCGCTCCTTGCGGTCTGATTCCGGAGCTGCCTCGTTCGTGTCGTGTTTCGTCTTGTTTTGCCTTGCCTTGCTTTGTCTTGCCTTGCCTTGCCTTGCCTTGCCTTGCCTTGCCCTGTCCAGTCTTGTTCTGTTTTGTCCAGTCTTGTCCAGTCTTGTCCAGTCCTGTCTTGTCTTGTCGTGTCGGCCGTCCGGCGGCCGACACACGCGGATCTCTCTTCCCCGAACGGATGCCGTGTCGGACGGCTGCGAAGGCCCGCGGCCCGATGACGCGCACGGGCCGGTTCGTCCCGCGAACAGACGCTTCGGAAAAAATAACAGGCAAAAAGTTTTCATTTCTCATCCATTATCCGTAACTTTACTTACGAACGACGGGAGCGAAGTCCGGTGCCGGCCCGTGCGGCGATCCCCGTTCGAATTTTACCGACCCTCTGAAATTTGCGCCTTATGAAACCGATTCGCCTCCTTTCGCTTGCGCTATTCGCGGCGTTGCTCGCCGCCTGCTCGCAAGCCCCCCTTTCGGATGCACTGCCCGAACCGCCTGCTCCGGCCGATCCGCACAAGATTCCGGTCGAAAAAGCGCTCGGAGAGCTGGAAGAATTGTTGCGGGCCATCGACGGACCCGAAACCCGCAGCGGCGGAGCGCGCCGAGTGGCGTCGGTCGAAGCGCTCGGGGCTTCGGCGCTCGCTCGCGCCACACGCGCCGGGCACGACGCTGCCGCCGCGGCAGAAATCGGCGATCTGGTCTACATCGCCAACTTCCAGAACGGAGAGGGATATGCGATCCTCGGGGCCGACGACCGCATCGAATCCGTGATCGCAGTTACGGAACGTGGGTCGCTGACCCCCGAACAGCTCGCAGCGGCCGCAGACGGACAGTACGACGGCGCAGACGCCCCGCCAGTAGTGCCCGAAATCGGAGACTATCTGATCGAACGCATCGGCGGAATCCATAAGTACGACTCGCTGATCGGAGGAGGAACGGGATCGAATATAAGAGATCTTGTAATAAAGAAGGGGCGGACCGAGTTTCTCGATAGGAAGGGCCCTTATTGTAAAATGAAGTGGGGGCAGGGAGCTCCTTACAATCTTTCGACTCCCGTACACAGCGGACAGCACTGTATGGTCGGTTGTGTAGCTGTGGCCTTGGGACAGATCGTCGCCACGAACTATTACGATAAATATTATCCGATGAATATGAATCCCGATCCGCAAGTATTGGGTGGCAGAACGATTCATTGGGATGCGATTTTCAAAGAAATCAAAAGGTATAACGATTTTCCTTGGGCTCCCAAATATTATGATTCGAAGACCGAAGTAACTAATACGATCGAATCCGTCGCCGATTTGTTGAGCGGGATAGGCATTTCGATAGGAATGGATTATGGATTAGATGGCAGCAGTGCCAGCAACGATAGTGCATGTCGGTTTTTGAGGGCAGTCGGTTTTACTAATGTGGATAAATATTATTTGGATGCTGGAAAACTGAAGGAAATGGTAATAGACCGCGGTTTGCCGACTTATATTACGGGGCATGACGATAATGTCGACAAAGGTCATGCGTGGGTCGTCGACGGAGCTGCCGCCATACGACAGCATTCCACAATTACGAATAGGAAAACCGGCGAAGTTAAAGAAACTTATATGGATCTTTTTCTCTATCACTGCAATTTCGGATGATCTGGCGTTTGCGATGGATATTATCAGTCCGATGCTGTCGTGTGTCCGCGGAAAAATTCGAATTACAGCGAAGTCGGAGATCGGATCGATCCTACGGAAATAGGTACCGTTTATGAATATACGAATGAAAAAAGAATTATTTATTACAATCGCAAAAGTTAAGTCGTCATGAAAAAGATATTTCTTCCGATCGTCGTGTCGCTTTTACTTGCAGGATGCGACGACGACATGGTCCGCAGCAAAGCGGATTTGACTTTATTGGTTTCTTTTGTCCCCTATTACGAAGACAATGAACCTTTCAATATCACTCCCTCAGGTCTCGGGTTGCTGCAAGGTTGGTTCGGAGATATGAATGCACAGATGCCTGTCAATCGTATTTACTCGGCTCCGGAAGTCGGGGGCAGAGGGGAGAAGGCGGAACGGTTTCTGGAGATTGCCGAAAGAAACGGAGACCGGAGTTACAATCGATACGAAGATTGGATCAAATACAGCGGACGCTCCTGTTGTGCCGACAATTATCAAGCGGTGCATGCAAGATGTTTGAATGCTGCATGGGACGATGCGCATCCTGTGGGTTCGTCGCTCGACGATATCTTGGAAATTGAATACGGCTCCTATGCCGAATATGTCCGTGCAGGATATCCCGATAATTTGCCGTCCGGAAAAACGTATCGTAAGAAATTATCGGAGCTGAAAAAGGACGATATGTCGATGATAGATCCTTATTTCTACTTTTATAGTGATCCCGTCCCTCCTGCAGGCACCTATGAAATGGAGGTAACGCTCGTAACGACCGAGGGCGAGGAGAAGACCGCGACCTGCACGCTCGTGATCGAATGATCCGCATGCCGCGATATACGCCGACGGGAACGGTGGGGGCTGTCTGACAACTCTTAGACAGCCCTTTTTTATTCGTACTGCTCATCGGGAACTTTTCCGAATAGGCAATTCTCGGAGGGTTGAAAAAACTTGTTAGACAGCCCCATGATTTCCGTGCGGCGTTCCGAACCGGCGAAATCCGCGGCGCCCTGTGCGAAACCCGTGTCGCACGGAGCCCTGCAACCGCTCCGTGCGGCAACGGCAGGCGGGGGGGCCGCGTACTGCGCGGAATGCTTTCGGCCGCGGACGGACGTTCGTGCGGTCCGAAAAATCGGCCGGATGATGAGAAAAGTTTGGTTTTTCGGTAAATATTCATACTTTTGCAAAGGCAAACACGTTTTTGGAATATGAAAATACGCGACGAATACAAAGTGCGGGAGATCGCAGGCGAGCATGTCGTCATCATGCAGGGCCGCTACGGAGCCGATATGACCAAAGTCATTTCGCTCAACGAATCGTCGCTGTTTCTGTGGAACGAACTCGCGGGCCGCGAGTTCGAGACGGCGGATGCCGCCCGTCTGCTCGCGGAGCGCTACGGGATCGACGAGGCGACGGCTCTGCGCGACGCCGAGGCGTGGACGAAGGCGCTCGAATCGTGCAATCTGATCTGAAGAAAGCGATGCGTTCGAAACGGTACATAGCGTTGCTGCTCGCGGCGGTCTACCTTTTGGCGGTAGGCGGTCCTTCGGCCGTTGCGCTCGCGTGCCGCTGTGTTCCGCCGGCGAAAAGCGTGTACGGCGCATGTTGCCCGTACTGCGTCCGCGTGGTCGGGGACGTGCCGAGCGTGATGCACGACTCCTGCTGCGGCGATCATCACAGCACCGATATCGCATTGTATACCGCTTCGTCGCATGATTCGGAGAAATTCGTCAAGCGGATCGTGGCTTCCGACTTGCCGGACGCTCTGGCGGCCGAACCGGTCCTGACGACAGGGGTGCCCGCACCGGCGGGTTGCGACCGCATCGCGGTGCGGTGCGCGGGTTCGGTGCCCGATTCGTTCGTGGCGTCGTGCGGCCTCAGAGCGCCGCCCGTATTGGTTTGAAACTCGGTTGCCCCGGGGATAGCTCATGCAGCGCCGCCCGTTGTGCAACCAACCATTTCGTTAAGCCGAGTGCAGAGCCGAACGCAAGTTCGGGCTATGCCGAGGCGGGAAATGGAAGAAAGCAATTTCAACCAATCGACGGACATACATGAAAATCACGAAAGGAAAGATAATAACATCGATCATTCTACTCTCTGGTGCGTGCGGCACTCTGCGTGCGCAGGAAATCCGGGGAGTTGTGCTGGGCTCCGACAACCAGCCATTGCTCGGAGCTTCGGTATTTTGGGAGGGAACGACGGTCGGTACGGGCACAAACGTATCGGGTGAGTTCTCGCTTCACAGAGTGAAGGGCTACGACCGCCTTATTGCGTCGTATTTAGGGTTTGTGAACGATACGCTTCGCGTCGAACCGGGCGCGGAGCGTATCAATTTCGTCCTCCGACCGGACGGAATGGAGGTCGAGGACGTGGTCGTGGAGGGAACGATGAGCGGCAACTTCGTCAAACGCGACGGCATTGCCAAGAACGAAATGATCTCCTTCGCGGGGCTGTGCAAGATGGCCTGCTGCAATCTCGCCGAGAGCTTCGAAAACTCCGCTTCGGTTACGGTCGGATACAGCGACGCCATTTCGGGCGCCCGTCAGATCAAGATGCTCGGTCTGGCCGGTACTTACACCCAGATTCTCGACGAGAACCGCCCGATCATGCGCGGCCTGAGCGCTCCCTACGGCCTGAGCTATACGCCCGGCATGTGGCTCAATTCGATACAGGTCTCCAAGGGCATCGCCTCCGTTACGGCGGGACACGAGGCCATCACGGGGCAGATCAATCTCGAACACCGCAAGCCGACGGACGAAGAGCGTCTGTTCGTCAACCTCTATCTGGACGACGAGCTGCGTCCCGAGGCCAATATTTCGACGGCTTTTCCCGTAACGAAAAACAAGAAGCTATCGAGCGTGATCCTGCTCCACGGGTCGATGGACACGCACGTGCGCGACATGGACCACAACGGCGACGGATTCCTCGATCTGCCGAAGGCCGACCAGATCAACATCGCCAACAAGTGGCTCTACACGGCCGACAACGGCGCGCAGATCCGCTGGGGATGGAAATACGTGCGCGAGAACCGTCTGGGCGGCATGGCGGATTACAAGAAATCGCTCTACGACCGGATGATCCGGAGCGTCTTTACGGACGAGCCGCTCTACGGATCGGAGATTCGCAACCGCGGGGCGAACGCCTATTTCAAGATCGGGATGCCCGTGGGACCTTCGGTCTACGACCGGGACGAGCAGGACGAAATGCGTTCGAATTTCGCGTTCGTGGTGGACTACGACCATTTCGACGAAGACTCCTACTTCGGCCTGAACACCTACGAGGGCAGCGAGAATACGCTTTCGGCCAACCTCATGTACAATCACTACTTCACCTACCGTTCGTCGCTGATCGTGGGTGCGCAGGCGCACATGCAGTCCTTCGACGAGGGACTGTGGAACAGGATGCCCGATTTCGCGGATAAGAAGATCACGGACTATTATACCGACATGGACCGCGACGAGAACGAAGTGGGGGCCTATGCCGAGTATACCTATTCGATCCGCGACAAGTTCTCGCTCGTGGCGGGCGTGCGCGGCGATTACAACACCTTTTACGAGAAGTGGTACCTGACGCCCCGCGGACAGGTGCGGTGGAACATCACGCCCACGACGACGTTCCGTGCGTCGGCCGGTCTGGGTTATCGTTCGACCAATGTCATTACGGACAATATCGGCATTCTGGCTACGGGACGCCGGATCGTGCTGCCGGAGGATTTCCGCCATTTCGACCGGATGGAGAAGGCGCTGACCGTGGGCGGCAGTCTGACGCAGACCTTCGACCTCATCCGGCCCGACGCCGCGACGCTGAGTTTCGACTATTTCCGTACGCAGTTCTACAACTCGGTGATCGCCGATCAGGAGCGCGACGCGCAGAACATCTATATTTACAACACCGACGGCCGTTCGTACACCGACACGTTCCAGATCGACTTCTCGTGGACGCCCGTCGAGCGGCTCGACATCTTTGCCACGTTCCGATACACCGATTCGGAGATGACCATCGAACGGGCCGACGGCACGACGACGCGCGTGAAGCGGCCGCTCGTGAGCGAGTACAAGACGCTGTTCAACATTCAGTACGCTACGAAGTTCCGCCGTTGGGTATTCGATGCGACGGCGCAGCTCAACGGCCCTTCGCGCATTCCGACCCAGAACGGCGATCTGGCCGATTCGCACTATTCGCCCCGCTATCCGGTTTTCTTCGCGCAGGTGAGCCGCAAGATCGGCAAGTTCGATATTTATGTGGGCTGCGAGAATATCGCCGACTACCGCCAGCACGATCCGATCCTCAATGCGGACAAGCCCTTTTCGACGGGTTTCAACTCGTCGCTGATATGGGGCCCGCTGATGGGCCGCAAGTTCTATGCGGGCATGCGTTTCAACCTCTATTGATAACTTATAAAACGAGACCTTATATGAAAAAGATTCTGTTGGTAGCTCTGATGGCCTTCGTGGGCATCGGCGTGTGTCCGGCTCAGAAGCAGGGCAAGAAGACGACTACCGTGGTATTTGCGGCCGAAATCGACTGCGAGCAGTGCGTGAACAAGATCATGAACAACATCCCGTCGCTCGGCAAGGGCATCAAGGACGTGCAGGCCGATACCCGGACCAAGGAGATAACGGTGGTGTACGATGCGTCGAAAAACGATGTGGAGCACATTGTCAAAGGTTTTTCGTCGCTCAAAGTGAAGGTTGCGCCCAAGACCGTGGACGGCGAAGCCGTGGAGAGCGCTTCGGAGGGCTCCGCACGGGGGTAGCGGTCGTAACGGCCGGCGTGAAACGGAGAGAGGGAAGTTCGTGCATGCGAATTCCTCTCTCCGTTTTGCGGGTATATGCCCGCGGTCCGGCGGCCGATCCCCGATATGCCGTCGCAAGGTATCCGGCGGAAATCGACCTCGACCTCGACTTCGGCTTCGGCCGCGGCCTCTGCTTCGGTCGGACCGGACGGTGCCGCCCCGTCGCGGCATCCGGCCCGGTTCGCCTTTTGGGAACTCCGGACGGGGGCCGGACGGGGCCGGACGTCGGAATACGATGTTTTGGGTGCTGCGTATTTTCCACTTCGATTTTCGGAGGAGGGGGCGTCTTTCCGGAGACGGTGTTCGACACTGTGTTTTATGCCCCGCTCGGTTTCGCCGGGACGCAGTTCGGGACGGAGTGCGGGTTTCGGCGGACGGTGTTCGGCACTGTGTTTTATGCTCCGCTCGGTCTCGTCGGGAAGCGGTTCGGGACGGAGTGCGGGTTTCGGCGGACGGTGTTCGGCACTGTGTTTTAGGCCCCGCTCGGTCTCGTCGGGACGCGGTTTCGGACGGAGTGCGGATTCCGGCGTATGGTGTTCCTGCACCGCATTCCATGCAGCCCCGGTGATCGAGGAACAGGTCCGGATGGCGTGCGTTCCGCATTCTTCGTGTTTGTTCCAAATCGGGCCGGCCGAACGGCAGCATCGTGCGGCTCCGCCGGCCGGCTGCCCTTCGTACCTGCACTGCACGGCGGTGTGCAGTGCGCAGCGGAGGCAATCGCCCCCCCCTGCCGCTGCCGGAAGAGGGCATAAAGACTTTGCCGGCGGCAGATCGGCCGGGACATTTGACGCTTCTCGCCTTCGCGGGCGGGGGGGGAGCGGGCGGAGCGCGCTCGCCGATTCCTATTCCATCGGGCGGATGCGGACCTCGGCGACACCCTTCAAGGCGCGTTCGAGACGTTCGAGATCGGTCTTTTCGTCGACTTCGCCGTAATGATAGGGATAGAAAATCGCAGGCCGGAGCGCCTCGACCGCCTCGACGGCCTGATCCACGGTCATCGTGTAAGGCTGGTTGACGGGCAGAAAGGCGATGTCGATATTCTTGAGCGATTTCATCTCGGGCGTCGGCTCGGTGTCGCCGGCGATGTAGATGCGCGTACCGCCGATGGTGAGTATGTAGCCGCAGTCCTCGCGTTCGCGCGGATGGAACTGGAGGTGTCCCTCGGAGGTGTTGTAGGCCGGAACGGCGTCGATGCGGACGTAGGGCCGCGGTTCGGCGCTCATCCCGGGCGTCATTGCGATGCAGTCGCCCTCGAACGCTTCGGATGCGGTCTTGTCGCAGACGATCAGGCTGTTGCGGTCGGTCAGCGCATCGACGGCCGCACGGTCGAGGTGATCGTAGTGCGAGTGGGTGATGAGCACGAGGTCGGCCTTGGGCAGTCGGGCGTAATCGGCATATTGGGCGACGGGGTCGACGTAGATGTATTTGCCGCCCGTCTCGATCGAGAGCGAGGCATGTTTGAAAAATGTGAATGTGATCGGCGAGCCGTCGCGTGCGGCGATCGTGTCGGCGGGATAGGCCGGTGCTTTGTCCGAACGGGAGAAAGAGAAAAGTGCCATGCAGATCGGAATTTTATCGTTACAGGTTCAACATAGTGCGTCGTATGCATTTCGTGTACCGCGAATCCCGGTACGGCGGTCGTATATGAGCCGTGTGAAACGACCGCCGAAGACAAAGATAGGATTTTCTTCGGCAACGAAATTAAAAACGACCGGAAAATTTTCCCGCTTTTTCGTTTCGTGCGCAGGATGCGCTCGGATGCACCAATGCACCCCGATGCGTCCTGTGTGCCCGACAGGTTCGGTCCCGACATCCCGACGTCCGAAGCGGACGGCGAGGCGCCTGTTCGTTGACCGGGGCTGAGAAGGTGCGCGGCGGCCCCCCCCCTCCCGGCATTCGTGCGGCGGAACGGCATCTTACGAACGATACGTCTTTTTTCGTACTCCGGCCGTCGCCGCTTCCGTTCCAGCCGCTTCCGGTGCGGCGATTTCGCAGAGGCGGTTCCGGGGAGGGTGCCCGGCGTTTGCGAATCGCAGGAGGAGGCGCATGCCTGAAGCGTTTCGGACGTTGCGCTGTGCTGCGCCGGCGGCGAAACGGGCGCGGTCCGAAACGACGTGCGGCCGGCCTTCTGACTTTCTCCGTATCCTGATCTTCTGATCTTCCGACCTTCCGACCTCTTGGCCACCTGACCTCTTGACCTTCTGATCTCCCGACCTTCTGATCTTCTGACCTCCCGGTCTCCTGACCACTTGACCTCCTGACCTCCTGACCTCCCGAACGGCCGGCATGCCGGGACAAGGCCGCGACCGTGCGAATCCGTCCGCTTCCGCGCAGCGGCCTGTGCGTGCGCGATATGCGACCAGTGCGGGACGGGACGGACGGCCGACGGTCGGGGCGGTCTGCCCGGTAAATCCGCGCAGTCGTCGGGCCCGGCACAAGGGGCCCGATCGTAGTTTTTCGCTTTGCGAACGGCTTGGCATCCGCAGCTTCCGGACCGCTGCCTGACGGGCATGGCGAAGGGACGGAAAGGGCTTCCCGGTTGCGCGTCGGGCGGCATCGGGAGCTTCCGGAGCCTGCGCGGCGGGCCCGTAGGAGCGGAAGAGCGAAGAGCGGTTTCGGAATAATCGGATTTTCCGATATTCGGAGGTGAGTACGGCCGCCGAAGCGTCCGATATACGTATGGATCGTTTTTTTTATTTACCTTTGCAGCGACGGATCGGAATTCCGGATGAACTTTCGGAAAGACGGTCGGCCGGTCCGAAGGATAATAATCGGCGCCCGGCGACGTTGGTAGTTAGGATCGATTCGAAATGAGTGTTATGAAAAGGAACAAATTGATTTGGATGGCGGCGGTGGCCGCCGTTGCGCTGGGGCAGGCTTCCTGCCTGAATTCGGACAGCGATTTCCACGACGAGGCGGCACCCGTTCGCCCCGGGATCTACATCTACAATGCGGCCCATTCGCAGAACGAGGCCGCCATGCAGCCTGCGGACGTCGCATTGCGACTGGCCGTATTGCGGGCCGAGGCGGAGAAACAGGGCAAGACCGACGACCTGAACTCGGTTACGGTCGACGGGCAGAACGTGAAGACGCTGCTCTTCGGCATGTATACGCAGATCACCGAAGACGAGTCGGAGGCCGGGACCTACGTGATCGAATACCGCAACAGCGGCGGCCAGCGTCCCTACGACATCTATTCGCGGACGGGGACCGTGCGGGTGAAGACGCAGGGCGTCGCATTGGAGCGGACGGACGCATCGAAACGCTGGAGCGTGTCGCTCGGCTCGGAGAAGCTGGCCATAACGGGTGGCAGCTCCGTGGCGGTGCTGTCGACGGGCGAAACCGAGCTCTATTTCGAGGGCGGCGTCTGCCGGATCGGATTCAGCAATGCCTTGTCCGAGGCGGACGGCCGGAAGGCGAGCTGGTCGGGTGATTTTGAGCTGACGACCGAAATGAAGGAGGGGTTGAGTTTCTCCGGACTTAAAGACGCTTCGTTCGAACTCGACGGCTCGGCGCGCGGCACGAGTTTCTGGTCCTTCAACGGTACGACTTCCGCCGCCATGAGCTACACGGTAACGGATGGCAAATACCAGCCTTCGCGGACGGGTTCCCCTTCGACGATCATGGGCGGCACGGAGCTGTGCGGTCTGACCTCTCCGATGGATTACAATCCGGCGGATTATCCCTCGTCTGAGGTGAAGGTCGTGTGGACCGTGAGCGGCAATATGCTCTCCTATGCGGTAACGTACAACGGTACGACCGTGAACTTCTGAAGACGGTGCGTATCGACCCGTAAAGAGGTTGTCTGACAAGTTTTTTCAATCCTTCGGGAATTGCCTGTTCGGGAGAACTTCCGAACGGCGGCGAATAAAAAAGGGGCTGTCTGGGATTCATTGGACAGCCCTTTCGCTTCGCCTTCCGCCGGAACCGTGTTCGGCGGCGGTCTCTCTGCGGGGCGGCCGTGTGCCGAAGCGCCGCCGCCGTGTCTTGCGGCGGAGCGTCCGATCCGTTCGTGCCGAGTGCTTTTGCCGGATGCCGCTCTCGGTGCCGCGTTCCTCGGCGGACGGACGTTTGCCGCGGCAGGGCCGGTTGGGGGTGCAGTCGGCTGCGGGGCGTAGGTGGCGGGATGTTGCGGTCGTCGTTAACGTGTCGTTTACTGCATGCTGCGTCGGGGCGGTTCTTCTGCCGGCGGCGATCTGCACGGGTTTCGGTGTGGACGGAGCCTCGGCGGAACGCGGCGGAGAGGCGTCTGCATGCGCAGGTTTTCCTGCTTCGCTGTCCGGCAGACAGCCGCTTCGAGTTGAGAAGCGAAAGGCCTCGGGACAGCGTTCGCGGCTCGATCGGCCCCGGACCGCAAGGGGGGGGGAGTGCCGATCCGGACGAGGCTCAGGGCTGCCGGTCGAGTGCCAGCATCCGGCGCGAAAAAAGTCCGAGGATGCCGATTCCGACGATCACCGTACCCGACAGGACGAACGTGGGAAGCAGTCCCACGGAATCGGAGAAGAAGCCCGTGCCGAGGACGCCCAGCATGGCCGGCATCATACTGACGCCGGAGTAGAGCGAGAAGAAGCGCCCCTGCACGGCGGGGTCGATCCGCTGTTGTACGACCGAGACCAGCGATGCGTTGAAGACGCTGCCCGAAATACCGGCCAGCGCGGTCAGAACGGCGAAAAGGACGAAGGCCGACGGCGGCAGCAGTCCCGAGAGGGCGAACGTGAGCCCGACGACGATATACATCAGGTCGATGAGCAGGATTTTGTTGACGCGATAGCGGCGCATGCCCATCACGATGCCGCCGGCGAGCGCTCCGCCGCCCCAGACGATTTCGATGAGGCTCATCTCGAAGGTGCCGCCGCCGAAATGTTTGAGGGTCATCAGCGGAAAGAGCACCCCGACGGGCATGATGAAGAAGAGCACCGCGACGGCCGAGAGCACCAGTTGGGGCATTCCCCCGATTCGGACGATGGCGGCGGCACCTTCGCGCAGTTCGCGCCGCAGGCTCGGTTTCAGCGACCGGTCCCTCTCGGGGTTGGGGATGCGGACGAAGAGCAACGTGGTGCAGGCGATGGCCGCGCCCAGCACGTCGAGCAACAGAATGTCGCCCATCTGCGTAACGGTGAGCAGCAGGGCGCCCAGCGCCGGTCCTGCGATGCTGGAGAACGATTCGAGCACCTGATTGATGCCGGCGATGCGCGTGAGTTCCGACTCGGGGGCCAGCAGCGGAACGGAGGCCCGCATGGCGGGCGAATGGAATGCCGAGCCGACCGAGCGGCAGGCCAGCAGCACGTAGATATGCCACAGCTCGGCGGCGTCGAACCAGAACAGCAGCGCCAGCGCCAGCGTGCAGAGGGCGATGAAGCTGTCGGCCAGAATCATCGTGCGCTTGCGGTCCCAGCGGTCGACGTAGACGCCGACGAAGAGCCCCAGCACCGATTGCGGGAGCATGCCCGCGATGGCGGCGAGCGCCAGCGTCTCGGCCGAGCCCGTTTCGAGACTGAGCCAGAAGATCACGGCATAGCCCACCAGTGCGCTGCTGAGGATCGAGAGGCCCTGTCCCGTCCAGATGATCGCGAAGATGCGTTTCCAGTTTTTTTTATTTTCCATGTCGTGCAAAGTTCATAGCCCCGGCCCGGCCCGGAACTTTCCGGGGCGGGGAGCGGGCGCTGTCGGCCGTCGGTGCGGATCGTGTGCGGGTGTCCGCCCCGATGCCGCTGCGACGGCTCCGATGCGGAAGGTCCGCCGTCTGCGGCGCAGGTTGCGGCGCAGGTTCCTCTCCGTTCGAAGGTACTGCCGCCTGCGGGTTCAGTCGTCCTTTGGGCGGACGGATGCATTGTCTCGACCTCCTTTCGAGTGCATCGCCCGGGTTCTGCCGCCTGCGGGTTCAGTCGTCCTTTGGGCGGACGGATGCATTGTCTCGGCTTCCTTTCGAGTGCATCGCCGGGTCCTGCCGCCTGCGGGTTCAGTCGTCCTTTGGGCGGACGGATGCATTGTCTCGGCTT